>Ga0214917_10004533_pt1 | contig 15386 bp, 15 predicted proteins | sample LL_1208_BB_MetaG_FD_177983 | JGI IMG/M metagenome (GOLD analysis project Ga0214917, IMG submission 177983) | Freshwater microbial communities from Lake Lanier, Atlanta, Georgia, United States - LL_1208_BB | ecosystem: Environmental > Aquatic > Freshwater > Lake | place: USA: Georgia | collected... | reverse complement strand
AGATTCCCATTCAGGCCGACAGCAACGGGCAGACTGAAAAGTCTTTCGATTTGCCCGAGGATTTTTTCGACTGGATTGATCAGACCAACTGGAACGCGACGACGCAGTTCCCAAGCCTGGGGCCTGTCTCGGCGCAAATGTGGCAGCAGCTGCTGATCCGCACCACGTTGCCGACGCTGTCGTTTTACTGGCAGGTGCGTGACAACAAGATCTACGTGCTGGCGCCCCCCAACGCGCCGCAGACGATGAACTTCTTTTATCTGTCACAGGCCTGGGTTGTCGATCAAGATCAGTCGGACCTGTACAAGAACCGGATTACCAAGAACGGCGACACGGCGTTACTCGATGCCACGCTGATCACGCTGTACACGCGCGTGAAGTGGCTCGAGATGAAGGGCCTAGACAGCTCGGCGGCAATGCGCGACTTCCAGATCGCGTTTGAAAACCGCAGAGGCATGGAAAAAGGCGCGCCCGTGCTGTCGATGGCGCGTGACTTTCGCTTCCCGTATATCCAGCCCCTGGTCAACACGCCGGATACCGGCTATGGAGTCTGACCATGCCGCTGGTGCCACTCAAACCCTTCAAGACACCTAGAAGGGCGGCTGCAGCGCAGGTCGCGCAGTCCTTCATTGTCCCAGCGCCAACCGGCGGCTTGAACTATCGCGACCCGATCGTCGCGATGGCGCCAAACGACGCCGTCGTGCTAACCAACATGATCCCGCGGCAGCAGGGTGTCGAGCTGCGCAAAGGTTGGCAGGAATTTTCCAGTGCAGTTCAAGTAGCGGGAGTCCCGCAGTCGGTTGAGTCGGTGTTTGGCTATCGAGCGCCAAATCCTGCCAACGACAAAATTTTCATGGCGACAAACGGCAACATCTACGACATTACGTCGGGTGGAACACCGACGGTTGCCGTCAGTACAACCGGCAGTACGTCTAACGAGTGGTGGACGACTCAGTTTTCAACGGCTGCTGACACGTTCTTGCTGGCCGTCTCACCAGGTGCCGGCTATTACACCTACAGCACAACGAGCGGCTGGGTCAATCGCACGTCAACCACAACTGGCTTGCCGTCAAACGTGCGCACCGTGGCGGTGTGGAAGCAGCGAGTCTGGTTTACGGCTGACGGTGACTCACGCGTCTACTACATCAACACCGTGAACGCAATCACCGGCGCGTGCACGGCCTTCCCGATGGGTAGCACGCTGCGCAGCGGTGGGTATGTCTCGGCGCTGGTCAATTGGACGATCGATGCCGGCATTTCAATTGACGACTTTTTGGTTGTCATTGGAACCGAGGGCGACATTGGGGTTTGGGAAGGAACCGATCCAACAAGCTCGACACTTTTTGGATTGAAAGGCAGCTGGTACGTGGGGCCGGTGCCACGCTTTGGCACCTATTTCACGCAGTTCGGCGGCGACGTGATGATCATCAGCGAGCTTGGCCTGGTGCCTATGTCACGGCTCATCAATGGATCGTTTAGTCGTGACACGCAAAACACCGGGCCCGCAGCCAAGATCCAGTCGGTGTTTGCACCGCTGGTGCGACGGTTGCGCGAAGAAAAGTTCTTCAATGTCTTCGTGGTGCCTAGCTCTGAAGTCTTAGTGATGTCGTTGCCCGTAGACGGCGGTTACTACCGCCAGTTTGCAATGAACATAACGACTGGCGCTTGGTGCCAGTTTGCCAACATGCCGATTCGCAGCGCGGCGGCGATTGGCGGCGAGCTGTACTTTGGAACGATTAATGGGACCGTTTGTCACGGCCTGTACGGAAAATTGGACGGCGTCGCGCAAAACAACACGGGGGGCAGCTTTCCAATCGGTGAAATTCAATGCGCGTTTAACGCATTCAACACGCCGGCGCAGCTCAAGAAGTTCAGCATGGCGCGCAACATTTTCTTTGGACCTGCAGCGCCCAGCACGATGACCACGATCAACACGCAGTACCTGACCGTGGACAACACGGGAGCTCCGGCGTTTAGCAATTTTGATGTGGCGCTTTGGGACACCGGCGTCTGGAATTTGGCGACCTGGGTTGCCGATAACAACTTTGAGTCGTGGCACGGCGTGAGCGGGCTTGGCTATTACGGATCGCTCCGCATCAAGGTTGCTGGCATTCCTGGCTCGGTTTTCCTGTCGTCGCACATGCTATTTGAGATAGGTGGGGTGATGTAATGGCAACAACACAAGATCCAGCAAGCGTTTACCAACCATACGGTGGAATAGAAACATTGCGCAGTGATCTTTTTGCCGGTCGAAATACAATGGACCCAAAGGTTGCTGCGCTTGTCGATCAAGGTATGCAGTTTTTAGGGTTGATGGGTGATGACGGTAATAACGCAAATTACTGGACTACGCTGCTTCAGCACTTGGGACAATCTAATAAGCTATTAAACCGCACACCCGGTGCTTCGCAGGCTCACTATGTTGACCTAAACAAACAGAGTCTTAAGGAATACTATCTTGCCAAAGACATTGCACAAGGATTAATTTCTCGCGACCAGGCCTATGACATCTTGCGTGCGTACGACGCACAGCAAAGGCTTGATAGCAGCCAAAGGCTTTTGCAAAACGACAAAAATCGGCTTGCATACATCACCCAAAACCCATCAGAAGCCAATCCAAATTACCCAGAGGCGCAGCGCCTAGCGGAAAGCGTTGCTAGACAACAGGCTTACATTGACGATGAGCAAGACGTCATTGACCGTGCAAGAAAAAGCTTTGCCAACGTAGACACCCAAAATTTGCAGTTTACGCAAGCGATGGCGCCGACGCCTTTTCAATTCAACAACTCAGGCGAATGGAACGAAGCGACTCAAAAGTATGACGAAGGTGATCTAAGTTATTTGCGCGACGTGCCGGAATGGCTTGACCCGCCAATAAACTTATTTGATACCTCAACCGCGTTTACAAACTCGAATTCCGGCGCAGCATCAGCTGCAAAATCTGGCTCTACAGCTCCAGCGTCTGTTCAAGTTGGGCCAGCAAGCAGCAACGTAGGTTCAGCGGAAACCGTTGGCGCTGCAGTGAAAACGCCAATTCAATTTGCCAACGTGCCTTATCAAAGCGAGCTTATTCGCACGCTTCGCGAGGCCAACAAAGACCCCTTAAGCAACAACCCGGGCGTGACTTTGCTGCCTAATTCGCAAAATTCAAAGCTGATTATTGATTTCAACAAGCCGGTGCCGAAAGGTTTGTCAAACCGGCCGGCGGTGCTAAAAATCACTTCGACGACACCGACGGCGCCAGGCGGTGATGGCGGAGGCGATAGAGGCGGTGGAGATGGAAGTAAACCCACTGGCCCAATTGTAATTGGCCCATTTGATCCCACCGACCCCGATCCTACTGATCCTGATCCCACCGACCCCGATCCTACTGATCCTGATCCCACCGACCCCGATCCTACTGATCCTGATCCCACCGACCCCGATCCTACTGATCCCGATCCTACTGATCCCGATGACGGTCAGGACACTGAAGGCCTTGACCAGCTGATTGATGATCTTACAAGAGACGACGGTCAAGATACTGAAGGCCTTGATCAACTGATTGACGACGCTGTCGCAAGAGATGACGCCAGCAATGTTCCTGATTACACCGACGACCTTTGGCCGCCGCTTGATGATGAATCGGTTGTAGATACGAGCAACCAGAACGCCAGCGCTGAATTGAAAGCCGGCGACAACATCGTTGTTGAAGGTGACGGCATCATCAATTTTGGCGACGGCAACAGCGACAACTCATGGGGCGAGTGGGACGACTGGGGCAACGACGCAGGGGGTGTGCCCGATCTTCCAGATGATTTGGGGGGCGACCTTGGCGAAAATTTCTTGTTTTTTGATCCTGAGTACGACTTCAACTTTGGTTTTGATGGCTGGGACGCCGGCGGCTTCAGCGGAGGGGGCGGCGGTGGGGGCGGTAGCAGTTTGTTGCATCAATTCGTGCTTGAGTGATCGTGCAGCTAGTCACTGATCAGCCTGAGCAGCGCCCCGTGATTTGGGAATGGTTGAACAAACGCATCAACCTGCCTTGGTCTACGGATCTGCGCACGATGGCGGTGATGCGTGACGATGGCACGATTGCTTGCGCGGTGGCTTTCAACGCTTGGACGCCTAGCGCGTGCTGGATGCACGTCGCGTTTGATGGCCATCACGGCGTCAAGCGCAGTCTGTGGAAAGCAGCGTTTGAGTATCCGTTTGTAAAGTGCGGCCTTGAGGCGGTCTACGGGCTGACACCTAAGAATCTTGATGACGCGTTGAAGATGAACGAGCGGTTGGGTTTTCGTAAAGTAGCGGAAACGATCGACTGCGTGATGTTTGAGATGACAGCCGACGAGTGCCGTTGGCTTAAAGGAGTGAAACATGGGCGGCAAAGCATCAGCACCTCCAGCACCTGATTACCTGGGCGCAGCGACGGCGCAGGCGCAGGCGTCTGAAAAGGCGACCAACACGCAGAACTTCGCTAACCGGCCGGTCATTAACACGCCGTTTGGAACGCAGTCGTGGGACACCAACGCGGTCATTGACCCGGCCAGCGGGCAGAAGGTCACGCAGTGGACGCAAAACACGACCCTGGCGCCAGGCCTGCAGGACGCGCTTGACTACCAGCTCGACACGCAGCTGGGACGCAGCCAGTTGGCTAGTGGGTTCATGGACCGCGTGGCTAACGAGTACGTGAAGCCTTTTGATTACGCAAGCCTGCCCAAGATGGCCCAGGTCAACGCGCCTGCGAGCTTGATGACCAACGTGACTGACTACACGCCAGGGCTTAAGACTGCATTTAGCTTTGGTGACCTGCCGCAGATTGACTCGAGCTTTCGCAACACGGTAGCCGACCAGCTGATGGAACGGATGCGCCCGGTTCACGATTACCAGCAAAGTCAGCTTGAAACCAAGCTCGCCAATCAAGGTTTTACGCAAGGCAGCGAAGCCTACAACCGAGCTCTGAACGAGCTCAATCAACGTCAAGCGATGGAGCGCTTTCAGGCGCTTGATCAGTCGGGCAACGAGGCGCAGCGACTGTTTGACATGCAAATGAATAGTCAAAAGACAGGCTACGATCAAAATCAAGGCGCCGCACAGTTTCAAAACACGGCCTTAAAGCAAGCCGCAGATGCTGATATTGCTCGCATGAACGCGATGAATGCTGCGACAAGTAATCAGCAAACCATAAATCAAAATTACGCCAACTACCAGAATCAGCTGCGCCAGCAAGCGATCGCAGAGCAGATGCAGCGCCGCGGCATGTCGCTCAACGAGATGAACGCGCTACTGACCGGCCAACAAGTTTCGATGCCGCAGATGCCGTCGTTTCAAACCGCGGGCCGCGCTGAGACGCCCAACATCTTAGGCGCCACGCAAATGGGCTACGACGCACAGATGGGTGCTGCTAACGCGCAAAACGCCATGTTTGGCAACTTGCTGAACGCCGGCACACAGCTTGGAGCTGCGTTCATGTTCAGCGATCGGCGCTTGAAGTCCGACATTAAGCGCGTCGGCACGCACGCGATCGGCGTGGGTATTTACGACTTTACAATGATGGGAATGCCGCAACGCGGTGTGATTGCACAAGAGGTTCAGCAAGTACGGCCTGACCTGGTCAAGCGCCACGCCAACGGGTTCCTCATGGTTGACTATGGAGGCCTTCAATGAATGACGATCTGATGTTTGATTATTTGCTGCAGATGGGCGCCATGCGCCCCGAGCAGGAAGAGCTCAAGCGCAAGCAGGCCATGATCGATGCGTTGCGCGGTCGTGCGATGGAGCCCATGCAAGGCCAGATGGTCGGCAAGCACTACGTCGCGCCAGGCCTTGCCAACGCGATCGCGCAAATGGGCACGGCCTACATGGCCGGTCAGTCGCAAAAAGGCGTAGACGCCGGCATGGCCGGGTTCAACGAGCGCCAGCGCCTGGCCCTCGAGGAGCTGCGCAAGCGGCGCCGCGGTGGCATGGGCGGTGGCATGACGACGCCGGTGACGAATCCCTACGGCGGCCTTCCGATTTACGGCAACGAGGCCTAATATGGCCGTCTACAACGATTTTGGCGTCCCTCAGCTGCCGCCAAAGTATTTGCCCGATCAAGAAGTGCAGGGCGAAAACGGTCGCTTGTTGCGTCGCGCTTTAAGCCAAGCCGGCACGCTGTCGAACACGGTGCAGCCTGGCCAGGGCTCGATGCTGCCAGGTGCAATTAATGCGTACCGCAAGAGGGCCTCGGATCTCTACGAACAGGGATCGGATCTGTACAGCCAAGATCCTGACACTAGCGCTTTGCAGGCCTTTGCCAAGCAGCGTGCGCAACAAGGCGAGGGTGCAATGCTAAACGCGTTAGCGGCACAGTTTGCCGGCGAGTCTTATCAACCCCTGCAACAGCAGCTGCTTAAGACGGCCGCTGGCGCACGCGACCCGATGAAGGTCGGCGGCGGGATGATTACCGCTGAAGGCCAATTCATCAAGGACCCGTTTGCGGCGCAAGACAAACGCGCCGAGTTTTTGCTGCAGCAGGCCAAGGCTTACGAGCAGATTGCGACCACTGCAGAAACACAGCAAGAACGCGCAGAAGCCCGACGCGCTCAAGACGCAATTCAAAACGAGTTACGCCGGATGCAAGTTGAGAACCAACGGTGGGCCATGCAAAACCAGGCTCAGCAGACCGCGTTTATGAACAGCTGGCGCCAGCAGCAAGCCGCTGACGCCAAAGACCGGCGCGATCAAGCGCAAGCAGACGCCATGGACAAGGCAATCAGCACCGGCGCCACCACCCTAAGCAAGCGCTTGGAAGACGTCACCAACCTGTATTCCGGCATCGAGCAGCTCAATAACCGATTGACGAGTTATGCCAATCGTGGGGAATCCAGCCTCCCCGGCGTTGGTTACGGTTCAGACCTGAAACTGATGGGCATGGACGTTAGCGGCCCCTTCATTGGCGAGGAAGGCAAGACCAACCGTGCGCTTGTCAAAAACGTCGCCAACGAGTTGCTGCGACTGGCTAGCGGCCAAGCCGTGACACTGAACGAAGAACAGCGCGCAGCGCTGGCCAACATGGCAAGTGGCAACTACAGCCAGTCCGATTTCTTGAACGCTTACAGCAACGTCATCGTTCCGAAAATGAACGAGGTGCTGGCCAACGTCGCTGGTGGTTTTGGGCAAGACGTCAAACAACGCTACTCGGAGCAGGGCGGCAAGATCAACGTCAACAGACCGTTCGCTGCGCCCCAGTTTGGCCAATCTCGCCAAGGCTCTAGTGGCCTCAGCCCAGCTGAACAGGCCGAACTTGACCGTTTGCGCGCTAAGCACAGAAGACAGTAATGGATCCGCGCCAAGAGCTCGAAGAACTACGCCGGCTTGAGGAGCTTGAGCGCAAGCTCGCCTCGCAGGACCTGGGCGAAGTGCGCAGCCAAAAAGAGCGTGCACAGGCCAACGCATACGCCGGCCAGGACGTCGAACAAATGGGCACGTTCATGCGTGGCCTGGGCGGTGCCAAAGTTGCCTTGGACCGAGCTGCGATGGGCTTGAAGGGCATCGTTACCGACTTGACGCCCGAGGACAAGGCACTGCTCGAGAAAGGCCAGGCGTTTGTAAAGCAGGGCGACACGGCCGCGACCGTCGGCAACCTGGCCGGCGATGTGGCGCTAACCGCAGCCCCAGCCATTCGTGGCCAGCAGGCGATCGTTGCGGGGGCCAAGTACCTACCTCGGGCAATGCAATTCCTGCGCGGGCCGATCACCAGCTCGGCAATCGCCGGCGGCGCTACCTCGGCCGCGCTGGCGCCGGAGGACCGCGGATCTGCAGCTGCAGGCGGGGCGCTGGGCGCTGGCCTGGGTGAGGCTGGCGGGCGTGTTCTTACTCGCACCCTGGGCGGTTTGGTGTCGCCTGGCGTCTCGCCGGCGGCGCGTGAGCTGATGGACCAGGGCGCCAACGTGCCGATGTGGAAAGCGCTCGATGAGGGCAACCGCAGCGGTCGGATCGTGCGCACGATTGCCGAGCGGGCGCGTGCGCTGCCGATGGCGGGCGACATCATCAAAGGCCAGGAGCGCGCCGGGATCGAGTCTTGGAACCGCATCTTGATGCGTGAGGCCACGCCACCGATGCCGGTGCTTGATGATGCTGGCGGCGTGCTTCGCTTTGAGTACGACAAACCGGTTACCGAGGTCGGCAGCGCTGGCTTGCGTGAACTTGCCAAGCGCTTTGACGACGCCTACGGGGCCCTGTACGGCACGCGCGGCGTTCCGGTTGATGACACCTTCATGGCGCAGCTCAAGGGCGTTGTGCGCGATTCTGAGGCCTATCTGCCTGGTGTAGCCAAGGACGTGGCCGGCGTTGTGCGCAAGGTTGAAGACACGCTGGCCGGGCTGACGTCTCCGACGGTCACGCGCCAAGGCGGCCAGCCGGTCGGCAAAGGTTTGGTGAGCTCCAAGATGATGACCCCAGTCACCGAGACAGTCCAGCTGGGCCGTGAGGTGGTGCCGCACGGCAACGTCAAGAGGGCGCTTGATGAGGTCAATGACGCAATCACATCAGCCTATCGTTCCGGCAACGGCGAGAAGGCTGAGGCGCTGCAGGCGGTGCGATCGGCTATTGAATCGCTGCGCACTCGAGGCCTGCCGCCTGAAGTCGCGGCCCAGGCTGATGAGATCAACAAGGCCTACGCCAAGTTCAAAACGCTGAGCCGCGCAGCGGCCCTACAAGGCGCGCAAAAGCAAGGCGGCATGGTGACGCCTGGCCAGCAGCTTAACGCGATTAGAGCCCGCGATAAAAGCCCTGACAAGGCAGCATTTGCGCGCGGCACAGCACCAGGTCAGCAGCAGGCGCTCACGGCGCAGCAGGTCTACGGCAACACGCTGCCTGAAGTGGGCCCAGGTACTGCAGAGAAACTGATGCTGGTCAGTGGGTTCGGTTTGCCAATGATGGGCATGGATGCGGGAGCGACCGCGCTGCTCGGTACCCAGACAGGGCAAAACCTACTAATGGGAAAATACGGATGGCAGGATTTTGTCCGGCGTCGTGGCAATGAGTACCTGGTGCCTGCGCTGCGGGCATACGGAGCCTCCATAGGCGATTAGAGTGGATGACACAAAAATGGCACAACTGACCCAACTTTCATTCGTAAGTAACCGGATGGCCCCTCAGGAGCACAACCATGCCGCGTAACGGATCAGGCACCTACACGCTGCCGGCCGGCAACCCGGTAGTGGCCGGCACGACCATTGACGCGTCCTGGGCCAATACGACGCTCAATGACGTCGCCACCGAGCTCACCAACTCGCTGTCAAGGACGGGTGCCGGCGGAATGCTGGCGCCTTTTCGTATCGCTGATGGTTCGATTACCGCACCGGGCTTAAGTTTTCTCAACGAAACCAACAGCGGCCTGTACCGCAGCGGCGCCGGCAACCTGCGCATGGCGGTGCTTGGCGTCTATGTCATGCAGTGGAGCTCGACCGGGATACTGATCCCTGACGGCATCCTGCTCGAGGGCCAGTGCGTGACGCCGACCGCGAGCGCCGACGTCGCCAACAAAAGCTACGTTGACTCAAGCATTTCGAGCGCGTTAAGCGTCAACTCCCGCGCGCTTTACACCGCCACAGCGGGTCAAACCACATTTGCAATCACCTACAACGTCGGCACGCTTGATGCGTACATCAACGGCGTCAAACAAGCCTCATCGACGTTTACGGCAACCAACGGCACCAGCGTTGTCTTCTCCACGCCCATGCTGGGCGGCGAAACCGTTGACCTGGTCGGAAACAGCAGCTTTGTCGGCGGCACGTATCTGGCCACCACCGGCGGCACGATGACCGGCGCGATCGCGATGGGCAACAACAAGATCACCGGCCTGGGCGCGCCCACCGTGGGCACCGACGCAGCGACCAAGACCTACGCCGACACGATGCTGCCCAAAGCCGGCGGCACGATGACGGGCGACATCACGTTTGCCGCGACGCAGACGTTCAATCGCGTGGTGGACGTTATCGGTACCAACACCAACGCGGTCGCCGGCAAGCAGTACGTGCTGACGGCATCACTAACGCTGACGCTGCCCGCCACGCCAACCGCGGGGCAGACGGTCGGCATCAGCAACTTGAGCGGCACCACAACTGCGGTTGTCGGCCGTAACGGTAAAAACATCCAAGGCCTGGCGCAGGACCTGACGATCGACACACTCAACGCAGCGATCACGCTGATGTACGCAGACACCACCCGCGGCTGGGTCTTTGTCTAAAAGGAATATTTGATGAGCACTCTTTCCCAGTTCTTTAGCGGCGGCAAAAGCCAGTCAGAAGTATTTACTTCTGGCCCTGGCACTTGGACCGTTCCGGTCGGCGTCACCGGCGTGCGCGTCACGCTGGTCGGCGGCGGTGGGGGCGGCGGGGGTGGCTATACCTCGAGCTATCGAGGAGGCGGCGGCGGTGGCGGGGCCATTGTTGTGTCAGACCTGAAAGTCACGCCCGGCGCGTCTATCGCTTACACGATCGGTGGAGGCGGCGCCGGTGGCGCTGCAAACGCTAATGGCGTTGCAGGCACCGACACCACGTTTGGAACGCTGACAGCGCACGGCGGCGGCGGTGGGGCTCACGGCCAGTCAGGCACCGATGGCGGCGGCGGTGGGGGCGGGGGTTACAGCGGCGCTGGCGCTACGAGCGGAAGCAACATCGGCGGCGCGGGCGGCGCGGGCAATGGCGGCGCGGGCGGCGATAACGGTGTTGGCGGCACTGCAGGCACCGTCTTTATTAACGGCCAAGGCGGTGGAGGCGGTGGAGGCGGCGGCGCTTCAGGCGGGGCCAGCATGGCAGCCGGCGGGGCAGCAAACGCCAACCGCGGCGGTGGCGGTGGTTCGTTTGGTGCCGGAGCTGCTGGCGGGAGTCCAGCGTCAGCAAACACTGGGGGCGGTGGCGGCGGTGGCGCCATCAACGCCGCCGGTAGCAACGGTGGGTCGGGTTACATCATCGTTACTTGGGTTGCATAGGGAGCATTGAAATGGCAGACAAAAAAATTTCGGCACTGACGGCAGCAACCACGCCCCTGGCTGGCACTGAGGTGCTACCGATTGTGCAGTCAAGCACAACCAAAAAGGTGGCGTCGGACGATTTAACGGTCAAAAACATTCGGAGTAATGCAACGACGGGAATTCTTCAGGTTGCTGGACCAGCCGCTTCTCAAACGCGTGTGATGACCGTGCCAGATGCCAACTTCACCGCAGCCAGGACAGATGCAGGGCAGACGTTCAATGGAACTCAGGTGATGACCTCCCCGAGAATCGTCACTAGCATCAACGACACGAACGGAAATGAGCTGGTGGGGATTACCGCAACGGCATCAGCCGTTAACGAGTTGACGGTCGCTAACGCCGCAACTGGCGCAAACCCAGTGATCTCGGCTACGGGAACGGACACAGACATTGGCATTACGCTGACCCCAAAGGGTACGGGCAATGCGGTGTTGACGAGCGGTAACTTGGTGGTGGCGAATGGAAATGGGATTGACTTTTCGGCAACTGCTCATGCGGCTGGCATGACAAGCGAGTTGTTGTCTGATTACGAGGAGGGAACTTGGACACCGCAAATAACAGATGCTACAAACAACGCCACTATGGGGGCAAATAACTCTGGCACATATACAAAAATTGGCAGATTTGTAAATTGTCAAATGTATGTTGAAACAACTTCTTTGGGAAGTATGTCGGGTCCTGGCTCAATATATATTTCCGGCTGGCCTTTTTCTATTGCTCAAAGTGGAGGCGGTTTTTTGACCGCTGCTAGTGGTTTGAATATTACGGCTGGTCGTGTTGTTGTATTGCGTCCTTGGGCTAGTACATTGATGCGATTTGAACAATGGAGTGCAACAACTGGAACGGACTCATTTTCAGCTAATGAATGGTCTGCGGATGGCGGTTCTTATATATCAGTAACCTACACAGTTTGAGGACTTATTATGGCGCTTACTAAAGTTAGTTATTCAATGATTGATGGCGCTGTTGCCAACGTCCTTGATTTTGGTGCAGACAGCACTGGCGTAGCGTCAAGTACAACCGCGTTTCAAGCAGCCATTGATTCATTGACCAATGGTGGCAGCGTGTACGTTCCCGAAGGAACGTATTTGCTCAACGTCACGGACGGAGTGGCGCTTGACAGCAACATTACGATGTTTGGTGACGGCGCTGCGTCAATAATTCGTTTTGGCAATCAAGACTCATTGAAGGCCAACGGCAAAAGCAACATCGTCATTCAGAACGTCAAGTTTAAAAGCGAAAACCACCGCGTCTACTTTAAGGCTTGCACCAATGTCAAACTCATTGATTGCCTTGGCGATGGTATTCGCACATCAGGCGGCAACTTGACCCAGCAAGGTTTTTGGTTTGACGGCTGCGAGGATGTGCTAATCCAGAACCCGTATTTTCAAAATTACCGGGACTGCATTTACTTTGCCAAAGACGGGGTTACGCCATGCGGCATAGTTCGGGTGCAGGGAGGTCGCATTGAGCAAACCACGCACGGCTCTGGCATGGCCTATCCAACTGGCGTGTACACAGTGGACGCGAAATACACCTACGTCGAGGATGTCACATTTCTGAATATCAAGCCTTCTAGTGACGCAGGCGTTGGCGCGATTGGATATGGCGTCTACGAGGGTGACGGAACGCTGGGCAACCTTGATCTAGTCAGCGTCAAGAATTGCCTGTTCATTGACGGTGATGGTTACACCACATATCCGATGTACGGTGTTCAAATCTCTGTGGCAAGTATTGGTGATGTTGACGGCTGTACTTTTCGTGGCGGGTTCCAAGCGTTTGACGCTGGGGCGCGAAACCAAAAAATTCAGAACTGCGTGTTCGATGGTGCTTGGATTTTCACTAAGCCCACCTTTGGTGTGACTGGTTACAAAAATCAGTTGTTTTCAAACAATTTATTTCAAAACGTCAACAATTATCCTTTAATTATTCAAAACGAGGTTGGGCAGCTTGAATCCGCATTGGTAATTGGAAATACGTTTCAAAATTGCGCTTACGGCGTATGGGCACGTAACGTGACTTACCCAGTGTTTATTGGAAATAAGTTTATTGATTGCAACACAACCGCAAGCGCAGGCAATGAATTTGACGAAGGTGCAATTGTTTTCTTTGGCCCGCAGCAAGGGTTTGTCGATGGCAACACCGTGATGAACCTCAACAATGGCAAGTCTGATTATGCCGTTGTTTCGGCTACAACGGCGCACGGCATCGTGGTGACGGCCAAAAACTACTTCAAGGGGATGCTTGTCGGACCCATAAAACGCCCGTTGACAGCACCTCCAACCACGCGCTCGTGGGAACAAGGATCGTCAATATTTAACTGGTCTGCTGCCGCTGGCGGCGCTCCTGGATGGGTATGCACTACAGCTGGAACATTTGGCACTCTGTCAGGTGTTACTGGGAGCATAACAAACGGCACTAAATTGTTGACTGTAAACACAACAACGGGTTTGGCTGTTGGCAATTACATAACCATAGTTGGAGTTACAGGGACTAAAGTAATTTCTTCAATTTTAGGACAGGTTGTCACAATAAATTCAAATGCGGATGCAACCGTTTCGGGTGCTGCTGTTGCTTATTCAACACCAGTTTGGAAAGCAATGGCTAATTTGGCTGCTTAATTTTTCTTAATTTTTGATTGGAGATCAAAATGGCGTTAGAAAAAATTGAAATTGTTGACCGCATCGAAGTGATTGAGAACGGCTGTGTGCAAGTCCGTATCAAGACTGCGATCGTGGAAGACGGCAAACAGATCAGCGGCACATTTCACCGTCACGTTGTTGCTCCAGGTAATGACTACAGCGGCGAAGATTCTAAAGTGCAAGCTGTTTGCGCTGCCGTGCATACGCCAGATGTTATTGCGGCGTATCAAGCCGCTCAAACTGCGCGGTTGTGATCCGCACCGCATCAGGCCCGATTCTTTGGTGGCTGCGCCTTACAGGCTTCAAAGGCATTGCGTTGTTTTGGGGTGTTGCTTACGTTGTACCTGGCTGGGAAACTAAAGAACGCATAATTCGACACGAACTCATGCATTTGGAACAAATGAAACGAGACGGCAAGTTACGGTTTGCAATTCAATACTTGTGGTGGAGTTTGCGGTACGGCTACCGCAACAACCCTTACGAGATTGAAGCGCGAGAGGCAGAAAAGGATTGAGGTATGGATTCGCAGACCCTCATCAACCTGGGCATCTCAGTCGCGTGTGCAGCAGCAGGGTGGTGGCTGCGGATTTTGTGGGAAGCGCAGCAGCGCCTGGCGCGCGACCTAAGCGATCTGGAGAAAGAGCTGCCGCACAGCTACGTGCTCAAGTCTGACTACAAAGAAGATTTGCAGGAGGTCAAAGAGATGCTGCAAAAGATCTTTGACAAGTTGGAAAACAAAGCCGACAAGTAGCCGTATGGCCGACTTTGCGCCGGCCTACGAGGTCATGATCCGCAACGAGGGCGGCTACGTGCTGCACGACGTGCCAGGCGATCGCGGTGGGCAGACCTATGCCGGAATCGCGCGCAACATGAACCCACGATGGCCTGGCTGGGCCCTGATCGATCGCGGCCAGGACGTGCCCGCGCAGCTGGTGCGTGAGTTCTACAAGTCCCAATACTGGAACCCGATCCAGGGTGACAGGATCACCAGCCAGGTAATTGCCCAGACCATCTTCGACTTCCACGTCAACGCCGGCGCCGTCGCGCGCAAGCTCGCGCAGCTGGTCGTGGGCGCCACGCCTGACGGGGCCATTGGCGAAAAGACGCTGGCTGTGCTCAATGCCTACGACGAGGACCGGTTCGTGATGGCCTACGCGCTGGCCAAGATCGCTAGGTACCGGGACATCGTCAGCCGCGACCGGTCGCAGCTCAAGTTTTTGCTGGGCTGGATCAATCGCACGCTGCAGGGGGTCGCGTGAACTTCCTGGGCATCGGCACCGTCATCGAGTCGGTTGGCAAGGTCGCGTCTGACCTGATCACCACCGACAAGGAGCGGCTGCAGCTCGAGCTCGAGGGCCGCAGGATCGATCAGGCGACCGACCTGGCGCAGATGGAAGTTAATAAAGTCGAGGCGGCCAGCTCGAGCGTGTTCGTGGCCGGCTGGCGCCCAGCGATCGGCTGGGTCGGCGCGGCCGCGATGGCCTATCAGTTCCTGCTCTACCCGGTGCTGGTGTGGGCCTGGACCTGGGCCCAGGCTGAGGGCCACGTGCCCAGGGAGGTCAAACCGCCGCCCATGCTCGACACCGACGCGCTTTGGGTCATCCTGAGCGGCATGTTGGGCATTGCCGGAATGCGTACCTGGGAAAAGGGTAAAGGCGTTGCCGCCAAATAAATGTGGCAAAATTGTGCCGTCACCTATAGCAAAACCAGATAAGTTTGATGTAAAACTGCATCCGGTTGCACCATAA
>Ga0214917_10004532_pt1 | contig 15388 bp, 13 predicted proteins | sample LL_1208_BB_MetaG_FD_177983 | JGI IMG/M metagenome (GOLD analysis project Ga0214917, IMG submission 177983) | Freshwater microbial communities from Lake Lanier, Atlanta, Georgia, United States - LL_1208_BB | ecosystem: Environmental > Aquatic > Freshwater > Lake | place: USA: Georgia | collected... | reverse complement strand
CGGATAGAGGCACGAGTATTTTCAGTGATAGACTTGCTATCAAAATCTACTTTTCGGTTGGCGGCATCATAAACAACATTTTCTAATACAGTTCCAAATCGAATAGCCTGATAAATTTCGGGTTCTTTCTCAGGCGAAAGATTGATGCACTTAGCATAACAACCGCCTTCAATGTTAAAGATTCCTTTATCACTCCAGCAATGCTCATCATCACCAATTAAACGCCTCTTAGGATCTGCAGAAAGAGTTGTTTTGCCCGTGCCCGACAACCCGAAAAACAAACTGACTGAGTTATCTTTTCCGATGTTAGCTGAGCAATGCATAGAAAGAATATCTTTTTTGGGCATCAAATAATTCATGATAGTGAAGACACCCTTTTTCATTTCTCCAGCGTATTCAGTACCTAAAATAACAAACTGTCTATCTTCAAAGCTTACTGCCACACTGGTTTTAGAAGAAATTCCACGAGTGTAACGGTTAGCAGGAAATGCCCCAGCGTTGTAAATAGTGAAATCTGGTTTTCCAAAATTCGCTAACTCCTTCTCCGAGGGACGAATCAACATGTTTCGCATGAAAAGCGCATGGTAAGCACGAGAGCAAATGACTCGCACTTTTAATCGTTGCTCGGGTTCCCAGCCCGCATATCCATCTACAACATAAAGTTGAGGACAAGTATTGAGATAATCAATTGCTCTTTCTCGGTTAATTTTGAAAGTGTGGTGATCCAGAGGAATGTTCACATCGCCCCACCAAATATCCTTAGCACTCTCTGGGTTTTCGATGATTCTTTTATCTTTAGGACTTCTGCCGGTTTTCTCGCCAGAATAAACCATCAGTGCTCCAGTATCAGAAATAGCTGAACCACTCTCGTTTTTTAAAGCTTCCTCATAGAGCTTTGCAGGAGGAGCATTGCGCAGTACTTTTTTGGCATTAATGCCTTCTAAAGATAAGTCGAAAATTGCTTCCATGGAGAGACCCCTTCATTAAAAATGAAGAAGAAGTTATATCACTCGATTGGAAGCCTGGGAATGGCGTGATTATCCTTTATTTTCAAAAACTTAGCAGGAACCCGCCCTTAATCACCCGATCGGTGGTACTCTCAGGTCGATGGATTCTAGTTTAATTTCACTAGGTTCCGGGCAAGTGCTTCCCTGGGAAGTACATCCTTCTTTGAACCTTCTACATCAACTCAAACTATTTAATTTCCCAGTTCCCGCTGGAATTATTTTTTTAAATGCTATTTCCGAATTGAACCCACTTAGCTCAGATGCCTTAAACCTTGTTCAAATGGAATTAGACAAAAGAGATTTCAAGGACCAAATGCTTGTTACTTGTTTTGTCTCCGGAGGACAATTTGAAAAGAAAACTTTTCACTGTTCTCGAGAGAATCTTAAAAACACTTTTGAATTACTTCTTGGAACGCTAAGAGCGGATGAACATTCCAAAACCCGCAGAGTTGATTTTCTTTTTTCGGAAACCGTAGAGGGCATCGTATTTGGAACTGCTCAAACTGAAAAAGGTTACCAAGACGATGCGATTGAGTTTTTTTTCAGTGAAAATGGTCTGTCATTACCAAAACAGTCTCTTTTAATTGATAAGCTCACTCTGGGTGAGAACAAGATACTGGGTGACTTTCGAGGCAGAGTTCAAGAGCTTCTCCGCTCAACGAGAAGAGCTCTGGGTCAGGACAATTGGGAACTCCAATGGGTGGATACTGGGGATGAAGTTTTCATTATCGACATCACGCCAATTCAAGCGCCCCACCGAAGAAGAGAAGTTTTTGTTGAATTCCCCTTTCTTGAAAATCTTGAATCAACCCAAACCAATCCTTTAATCGGAAGTTTAGTGGGCTCCTCATCTTCAAAACTTTTTCAATATTTCGCAAACTGGGCACCAGAGCTTTCAACACAAAGACTATTTGTAAAATTTGAATCTCCCCAGATCTTATTTAACCTTTCACTTCTTTCAGATTTTTTAAGAAGTTTTGGATTCTCAAATAGACTTATCAAATTCTTTATTCCTTCAGAATCTTTCCCCATCCACCCCTTCAACGCGGTTAGATTCTGGAAAAATCTCCCTCGCCTTTTCCGCTTTTTTCACGACACCACTCTTGCTCCCGGCATTTCAAGAAGACTTGCAAATAAATTGGGAAATTTTGAGACTAGTGCTGAGAAAACCTTCTTAGAGCTCTTTCTTGAGTGGCAAACCATTTACATTGCCTCCAGCCACGCTCTTTATCGACTCTGGGCCGCTTCGCTTCTACCCCGTTTCATATTTGATTCGTTTGGATTAGACCCTGATTCTTTTTCCAAGGAGAGTTTCAAAAGTAGAATTCTAGAATTCGTTTTTTTCCCAGTTTTGAAGTATTACAAAGGGATCAAATCGGCACAATTTGCTCTTAGGCAAATAACAGATCGGGCTCTCGGCAGAACAAATAAAGCTATCGAAGTTAAAGGTTTGGGACTTTTTTCTCGAGGCATTTTAGAAACACCAGAACAGATTTGGACTTGTGACAGAGAAAAGACCTTAGCCTTGGACTAGCCAATCATAAACAAACCTAACTATTCCAGCTCCCCCTTTTACCGGTATAACTTGTTTTGCTATTTGCAATATTTTGGGGTGGCTATCCTCAGGAGCAAAAGTAAATCCAGCATTCTCGAAACAGCCCCAATCGTTCATGTCATTTCCAATATAAACAACCTGCTCAAAAGAAAGAGACCGTTTTTTAACTAACTCTCTAAATGCATGGGCCTTATCTTGCTTGCCCTGATGAACTTCAATTTTGAGTTTCTTTCCGCGAGCTGAAACCACCGGGTTCGTCTCAGTAGAGAGAATGATTTGCTCAACACCTAGATCGCGAATTTGCCCAATCCACCATCCATCCGAGCGATTACATGCAACAGTTTCCTCTCCCGTTTCGGATACCCAAACGCGGTTATCCGTTAGAACTCCATCAAAATCGTAAACAATTAATTTATAGTTTGATTTCACTGGCCCTAACCTATTCGGTTCTTTTTCCTTATTCAATGGATTTTCGATTGCCCCCAGTCCCAAGTCGAGTAAAATTCTATGTCTTCAAACAGTAAGAGAACATTCATGCTTGGCTACTTTCAAAAACAACTCAGGGAGAATCCAGTTCTGGAGAGTTTTCCCTATTGGGTAGCAGGACTTCTGGTAGGAAGTATTGCCATTCTCTATTCTGAGTTTTTCGATCTCGCTATTAAAACTTGTCGCTGGTTTCTCTCAGAACATCCCTACTGGCTTTTTCTTCTCTCGCCCCTTTTCTTTATTCTGGGTCGTTGGCTAGTGGAAAAATATGCTCCTGCGGCCGGAGGAACAGGAGTGCCTCAGGTTATTCGGGCCCTCGGTCTGGAAAGTCCGCAACAAAATTCTGAAATTGAGGACATTCTCAGTCTACGCGTAGCCAGCATAGTTATTTTGAGCTCTATTTTTTGTCTGTTGGGAGCTGGGGCCCTAGGCAGAGAAGGCCCCATGGTTCATATAGGAGCCTGTATTTTTTACGTGGTGGGAAAAAAGTTTGGAAAAATCTGGCCTGTAGTGGAACATCGTTCCTGGATCATGGCTGGGGCGGCTGCAGGGATAGCGGCTGCTTTTAACGCTCCCTTGGCGGGGGTAGTTTTTGTTCTGGAAGAACTTGCCCATCAGCACTTTCACCGATTTAAAACTGCTGTTTTGACAGCCGCTATTATCGGCGGAGTAGTTTCCCAGTGGTTATCGGGACGATTCCTTTTTCTTGGATATCCAAAATTAGGGGTGGTTCCTTTGAGCTCGATTCCTTGGGCTTTTGGATTAGGTATTTTGGCAGGTTTGGTCTCAGTCCCCTTTCTGTTAATGGGAAGTTCTAAAGTAAGAACTTGGTTCTCTGTTTATTTTCATTCGCGAATTCAAATTGCTGCTGTGATGGGGATTTTAGTTGCTGCAATAGCAGTATTTTTAAATCCTGGCTCAATTGGAGGGGGAGTTTCCACTATCCAAACCCTTCTTTTCGAACCCGATTATCGAGCTGATTGGTCTTTAATAGCAGCTCGGTTCCTAGCCACTAGTCTCTCCCATTTGAGCGGCTGTTCCGGGGGGTTTTTGGCGCCGTCGTTAGCTCTGGGAGCTGCGATTGGATCTTGGTTTTCCGAAGTAACTGATTATTCAAATCACAATCTTCTCGTTTTGGTTGGAATGTCGGCTTTCCTTAGCGCAGTGGTGCGAGCCCCGTTCACTGCTTGGGTAATCGTGATGGAAATGACAGATAGAAGATCGGCTGTTTTTCCACTCATGGTGGCATCTATTGTCAGCTATGGGACATCTCGATTTCTTCAACAACGTATGGGCTATCGAGAGCAATAAAGACCGTTAAAATAATCAAACAGGATTTACTGGTTTCATGGAACTTCTCAATAGTTCCAAAATTTCTGAAGTGAGCGTATAGGAAAAAGCCGTTCCGGCGTTTAAAAGTATCGCCATGGAGGGATCTATAATCTTTAGAAGAACATGGGCTTTAATTTTCACGAAGTCTAAGCTTTTGGTTTGAGACCACTGCTTGAGTCTTTCCAGTGAGTCAAAGATCGGAAGCGCTTTTCCTTTTTCAAAAGTGAGGAAATAAGGAAAAAACTTATCTTTCAAACCTAGCTCAGTCCAAGTTCCGTCTTGAGCACCCTCTTTCTGGACAGGTAAGAAAAACGTAGTATTCAAAAAAGTATCGTAAAAAAAATTTGCGTATTTCTTGTCACTCAAAACAGACTGCAGGGCCTCATCTAGAGGAGTTTCTGCTTTTTGGTTTACATCTGTCATGATGTGTCCCTTCTAACCCAGCTCTCATTTTTGCACAAGCTTCCGGTTTTCTTCTTGGGTTTCTGACATAATGTAGAATAAACTTCGCCACATGTTGATAGGTCCCATCATCGCTTTAGGCTGTGCCATTACTTGGGCTATTGCTCTTATTCTTTGGGAGAAAGTGGGTCCAGGATTACCTGCTAGAGCACTGAATTGCTTCAAAAATGGTTTTAGTCTTTTACTGCTCGTACCCACGCTCTTCATGATTGAGGGACCAAGCTTTCCTGAAATCAGTCGAACGGATCTGATCATTATTTTGTTAAGTGGTTCTGTCGGAATTGGTATTGCCGATGGTTTATACCTGTGGTCTCTCGAGCTCATTGGTCCATCACGTCTTGCAATCATTGATTGCCTTTATACTCCTACAGTGGTGCTGGTTTCTTGGCTTTTTCTTGGTGAAACAGTTAACAACCTACAAGTTGTGGGTGGACTGATGGTTCTTGTTGCTGCTCTTCTGGTTTCTGTTGAAAAGTCGTTGGATGAAGTCCACAGAACACAACTTCTCAAGGGTTGTCTCATTTGCACAGCTGCTATTCTCGTCATGACTTTGGGGATTGTGGGACTTAAGCCTGTTTTTCCCCGAGTATCGCTCTTTTGGATTGTGACTCTTCGTTTAGGAATAGGCTTTGTGGTTTCATTATTGGGGGTTCTCTTTTCCCCCTGTCGAAAGCAAGTGATTAATAGCTTTATGGGCGTATCTGGAAAAAAATATATTTTATTGGCATCCTTCTGCGGCACTTATCTGTCCATGGTTCTTTGGGTGGCCGGCTTTAAATACAATCAAGCAGCTATTGCTGCAGTTCTCAATCAAACTAGTACTGTATTCACTGTCCTTCTTGCGGCTTATTATCTAGATGAGAAGTTAACTAAAAAGAAGGTTTTAGCCGTAGCTACTTCAATGGTTGGGGTTTTTGTATTAACAATGAACTAACAGAACTTAAAAACTGGTTCCCAGAACCAGCTGGAGAGAACCATTTCCGGCTCCATCTCCCACTACTACTCCACTATCTTGTTTCACAATAAAACCTTCGGTTCGGTAAGCTAATCCTAAATACATCGTAGGGTTAATCGCCCAATCGATTTCCGGATTAAAGGAAAGGTCAGGCACCCACTGGGAATTTCGATTAGCTCCAGCGGTGTAATTTCGATAACGGGTTACTGAGAAACAAATTGGAGTGGTAAGAGTGAGTTCATCACTGAGTTTTATGATTGGCCCTAAAAACACTCTGTTCTCAAAAAGGGGATGAGCCATTGCACCCTGACTGCCCTGGTGCCCAGCCTCTTTGTAAAGATAGACAATAGGTGTTTCTCGAAACTCAAATCGAGCAGTCGCTGTAATGGGAACCGAAAATATCACTGAGCCACGGATAGCTGTAATTAATCCCGCCTCGCGAGAGATTTGGCTCACTGGTAAACTCGCCCGAACCTCTGAAGAAACAACTAAACCAGTGGTTTCATTTTTTTTGATTTCTCTCCATTGATATCGGAGATAGGCATCTCCCAGCGCGACTTCCTGATTTCCCTTAATCCCTTTATTTGTAAATATTCCCTCTCCAAAACTAAATCTTTGGTTGTCTCTGAGGCCCCAAGCTAACTCGTAAAAATTTTCTGTTGTGATATTTCCTTTTCGGGTTCCCAAAGTAGGACGAAGTTCAATGAGACCGGAAAAGTTACTGGTTGATTGACCGAATGGCGATTGAGAACGAAGAACGTTACCGTCAATTTTTGATTGACGAGGCTTTTCAGCAAAAGAAGTGTTAGTTAGGAAAATTAAAATGAATAGCGAAAGAAATCTCACGCCCCCTCCCCCCAACAGCCTGTATTCTGCAAGTATAGGACCACTTGCTCAAGGCTGGGATCATCCTCATTACCCTCTGAGAGAGCCAGTCCAGGCTCTGGGGTGACAAAAATTGTCACTTCTCACTTAAAAGCGTGTTAGAACAATCGGCCAATGTTTAGAGCTTTCTTTTTCCTTTTGTTCTCTTCTTTAGCTCACGCCAAACCCACACTCTTCTTTAACGGGAAGTTTTTTGCCGATTACAAAACTCATTCCAAGAGGGGAACTGAGCTTTTGGTAGAAAATGGAAAAGTTGTTCAACTAGGAAATAATCTCTCAGTGCCGGCAGAGACAGAGAGAATTGATCTGAAGGGAAAGTGGGTTTTCCCTGCCCTCACCGACTCACATATCCATTTAGTTGAAAGCGGAGGAGAAAGTCGGAAGCTTAATTTAAAAAACAAAAGTCTGGATGAAATCCTAGCTCTTTTAAAGGGAAAAAGTTCGAGTGGCGAGACTTTGGTTGGCTTTGGCTGGGATCAAACCAATTTTCCAGGAAAGACTTTTCCCAACCGTCAATCTCTAGACGCGATTTCAATTACTCAACCCATTATTCTTTTTCGAATAGATGGCCACGCAGCTTGGGCCAATACCCTAGCACTAAAACAATCTGGACTTTGGAGTTCATTGGATAAGCAATTAGAGAAACAAATTCTCAAAGACTCCAGTGGCTCTCCTTCTGGAATTGTTCTAGATGATGGACTGAAAGCGCTTCAAGTGCTCATAGCTCCTGCAGACCAGGAAGAAATTCAGAGGGACATTCGTTCTCTTGTTAAACGGGCTCTTTCTCTGGGGATTACTTCGATCCATGATGCAGGAATTAGTAGAGTAGAACTTGCTGCCCTCAAAAATCTCCTGCGAAAAGAAAAAATTCCTTTTCGGTTTTATGAAATGCTCAGTGCTTCGGACAAAAATTCTTTGGATCAAAGCCTTAAAGCTGGGCCTGAAATGGACCGCTTTGAGGGGAAACTCACTGTTCGCACAGTAAAGCTTTATCTCGATGGGGCGATGGGGAGTCGAGGAGCGCTTTTTTCGGAGCCTTACTCGGATGACCCCAAGACAGCTGGGCTTCAACTACTCTCCCCAGAGGAGCTTGAAACTTTGATTCGTAAGATTGATAAATCGGGTTTTCAAGTGGCTATCCACGCTATCGGAAGCAAAGCCAATCACCTTGCTATTACTGTTTTAGAAAAGATTCTTGGTGACCAAACCCGTAAAAAACGACCTCGTTTGGAGCATGCTCAGGTTCTTGAACTGTCGGATATAAAGAAAATGGGCCAACTAGGGATCATTGCTTCCATGCAACCAGTACATTGCTCTTCGGATAGTAGATGGGCGATTCAACGTATTGGAAAAAAGCGCGCCCGCTATGCTTATGCTTGGCGGACAGTTTTAAACGAGAAAGTGCCCCTCGCTTTTGGAAGTGACTCTCCTATTGAAGACCTGAATCCTTGGCCCGGGGTTTTTGCTGCTACTGATAGAGGACTTTTTTTTCCAGAAGAGGCAATCACTCGCTCTGAAGCGTTTCAAAGTTTCACTGAAGGTGCATCTTATGCCGCTTTTCAGGAGGAATGGCTGGGTTCTTTAAGCGCGGGAAAGTGGGCAGACTTTATTTTATTGGATAGAAACCCTCTATTAATGGCTCCTAAGCAATTGCCTTCCCTTTCTGTTATTTCGACCTATTTTGCTGGAAAGAAAGTCTATGAAGCCGGGCAGACAACAGAGTGGTAGTGTTTTCTCCTTTGTTTACAATATCTTACACACTACACATTTACTCTCTTTAGTTGTGCTTATTGGCTTGGCCCCCCCTCTTCGGTGTGGTACCAACCTAATCCATGAAAAAAGTTTGGCTCAATCATTATCCTCAAGGTCGAAAAACAGAAGTAACTCCCTGTTATTCTTCTCTTCCAGATTTGTTGGCCCCTTCTTTCAAAAAATATAGAAAGCTCACTGCTCTTCATTTGTGGGGAACAGACGTTACTTTTTCCGAACTAGATGAATTATCCGATGCTTTCGCTAGCTATTTACAAAATGAATTGGGACTAAAAAAAGGGGATCGTTTAGCGATACTCCTCCCAAATATCATCCAGTTTCCAGTGGTTTTTCTGGGTGCTCAAAAATTAGGAGTCGTCTGCGTTCCTACTAATCCCCAATACACTCCGACTGAACTTCGTTACCAGCTGAAAGATAGTGGTGCAAAAGCGATTGTGGTTCTTGAGCTTTTTTTGGATAAACTAGAAAATATTTTAGGTGAAACCGCCATTGAAACTGTGATCTCCACTGCTATTGGAGACCAGTTTAATCTTCTAAAATCGGTTGCTTTCAGTTTAGCGCTTCGACTCAAAGGAAAAATTCCAAAAACAAACTTAAAAGTAGTGAACTACCGTCAAGCTCTGACTTCTGGCATGAAGAGAAAATGGAAACGGCCCACTCTTTCCCCTAATGACACTGCAGTACTGCAATATACTGGTGGTACTACTGGGGTTTCAAAAGGGGCTATTTTAAGTCATGGAAACTTGGTAGCTAATATTCTTCAAGTTCAGGAGTGGATCAACCCAGACCTCGAACAAGGCAAAGAAACTCTTCTAGCCGCTCTTCCGATGTTTCACGTATTTGGACTTACTGTAAACCTACTGGTAGCTCTGAGCAGAGCAGACAAAATCATTTTGGTGCCCCAACCTATTCCTATTGAAAACACAGTAGCTGCTTTTGAGAAATTTCCTATTTCCATAGTTCTGGGGGTCAATACCCTTTTCAATGCGCTCAACAACAACAAGCAATTTAAGAAACTTTCACCAAAAACGGTAAAGTTTGCTCTAGCGGGAGGGATGGCCCTTCAGGAGCCTGTAGTAAAAAAATGGGCCGAGTTAACCGGGAATCAATTGCTCCAGGGGTTTGGTCTGACTGAAGCTTCTCCAGTCACTCATATCGTTCCAGCAAGTGGAGATCATCCTACTGGAAGCATTGGTTTGCCAATTCCTGGAACTGAAGTTCGCATTATTGATGACCAGGGGAGAGATGTTGAGCCCGGAACTCCCGGTGAAATGCTCATTCGGGGCCCTCAAGTCATGCAGGGATATTGGAACAAGCCTGAAGAAACCGCCAACGTGATTTGTAAAGAGGGTTGGCTGAGAACCGGTGATATTGCAACTATGGATGAAAAAGGCTTTTTTTTCATAGTAGACCGTAAAAAAGACATGATCCTGGTATCCGGCTTTAATGTGTTTCCTAACCAAGTGGAAGAAGTCTTGGTTAATCATCCAAAAGTTCTAGAAGCAGCGGTAATAGGCGTTCCGCGCAAAGCCGCAGGGGAAATGGTTAAAGCTTTCGTGGTAAAGAAAGACCCAACTCTGACTGAAGCAGAACTCAAAGCTCATTGTCGAAAACATCTTGCTACTTATAAAGTCCCCAGAAGCATTGAATTCCGTGACTCTCTTCCAAAAACTAATGTAGGAAAAATTCTCCGAAGAGAATTACGTCCTAGTTCTGCATTGTCCCCTTGACCCCATCTGTCTCTTCGTTGAAACTTTTAATCAGGTCGTTTCTTCATGCAAAAAGCTCAGATAAAATATCGTTCTCTTCCTTCAGATCTCGTCATTCTCTCTCTTTTGGGAGCTGTTATTTATGGCCTGGTTGCTTTTGGAAGAGAGTGGCAAGCTGCCTTTAATCCTTCGGTCACTATAGACCTCGCTGCTTCAGCAATTCCCTTGTATGCGATGTTTTCCGCTTTGAGAGGTTTGAGTGCCTTTGCAATTTCACTTATTTTCACTTTTGTCGTGGGTTTTTGGGCAGCAAAATCTCCCCGAGCTGAAAGATTGATTATCCCGCTCCTTGATATTCTGCAAAGTATTCCGGTATTGGGTTTTCTTCCCGGTTTAGTTCTGGCTTTGGTTGCTATTTTTCCCACAACCAATACAGGTCTAGAGCTCGCTGCGATCATCATGATTTTTACTGGCCAAGTATGGAACATGACTTTCAGCTTTTACGCTTCTCTCAAATCCCTTCCGGGAGATTTTAATGAGGTTTCCCAAGTCATTGGCCTCACTCCCTGGAAGAAGCTTTGGCGAGTAGAGGTTCCTTTCTCCATGATGAATCTCGTTTGGAACAGCTTAATGTCGCTGTCTGGAGGATGGTTTTTTTTAAGTGTTTGTGAGGCTTTTTCTTTGGGAGACCAAAATTACCGTCTCCCCGGACTAGGAGCCTACATGGCTGTGGCCGTTCAAACGGGTGATGGAAGAGCGATGATCCTGGGAATTGCCGCGATGGCTGCTTTGATCATTGTGATGGACATGCTGATTTGGCGGCCTATTTTGGCTTGGGCTCACCAATTTCGCTTAGAAGACGTTCCTGGGCTAGCTTCTCCCGATCCTTTGATGAAAAACCTTTTGAGAGAATCTGCAATACTCAACTGGTTTACCATTTACTTAAGAAGGCGAGCAGTACAGCGAAAGCTTTTGGAGTCTCAAGAAGTACAAAACCCCAAGAAGAGAACTCCTCGGCCTCCTTCTCGAGTCTGGAAAATTTTATTTCACCCTTGGCTCCAAAAAATTCTCTCAGGGGTTATTTTAATTTTGGCATTTTTAGCTCTCATTGGTGGCTCAAGCCGATTAGTGGGGTTATTGGTTGAAGTTCGACCAGCAGATTGGAATGAGGTTTTGAGAGGTGCCCTCAATACTTTACTGAGAGTGTTGGGTTGCTTATTCCTGGGATCCCTTTGGGCAGTACCTGCTGCTATTTGGATTGGGACATCTTCTAATCGCTTAAGAATCGCCCAGCCAATTATTCAGATTTTGGCTTCTTTTCCAGCTCCCATGCTCTATCCACTAGCTCTAGGTTTGTTTCTCTGGCTCAAAATTCCCTTTGGACTAGGTTCAATGTTACTGATGCTCTTGGGAGTACAGTGGTACATTCTTTTTAATGTACTTGCAGGAGCAATGAGAATTCCCCAGGAACTTGAATATGCGCTCAAAGTAATGGGAACTAGCCGCACAAAAAGGTGGATTAAATTGTACTTACCCAGCATTTTTCCTTCTCTCGTTACTGGCTGGGTAACTGCTGCCGGAGGAGCTTGGAATGCGAGTATCGTTGCGGAGTACTTGTCTTATAGAGGTGAAGTTATAACTACTTTAGGACTGGGTTCACTGATCAGTCAGGCCGCTTTTTCAAAAAACTTTTCTCTGCTCGCAGCTAGTCTCACCGTCATGGTAATAGTAGTAGTAGCATTGAATAGAACTGTCTGGGCTAGAATCTATGGACTCGCCCAAACTCGTTATCGTTTGGATTTCTAAAGGAGAACGCCATGGGTGATAAAGCCCTTATTGAACTAAAAAAGGTCTCCAAAAATTTTCAGCTTGAATCAGGAGCTTCTATTCGCGTTCTGGAAAACGTCGATTTTTCTTTGTATCCGGGAGAGATTGTAGCCCTCTTAGGGCCCTCCGGCTCAGGCAAGTCCACTTGTTTGCGAATAATGGCTGGACTCATTGAAAAGACCAGTGGGGAAGTTTTGAGTTCAGGAGCTCCCACTACTGGGGCGAATCAAAATGTGGCTTTGGTTTTTCAATCTTTTGCTCTTTTTCCTTGGGAAACGGTGTTTGAAAATATCGCACTGGCTTTGGATCCTCTGCACTTGTCCCCGGACGAAGTAAAAAATAGAGTAAAAAAAGCAATCGACCTCGTCGGTTTGGAAGGGTTTGAAGAAGCTTACCCTCGAGAGCTTTCAGGAGGGATGAAACAACGAGTAGGCATCGCAAGAGCTCTTGTGATGGAACGTTCGGTTCTGTTTTTGGATGAACCTTTTAGCGCCCTTGATGTTCTCACTGCGGATTCCTTGCGCTCGGAAATTGTAGATATTTTTGAGAACAAGCAAACTGCCACAAAAGGGGTCTTACTAGTAACCCATAATATTCATGAAGCAGTTTTCATGGCCAAAAGAATCTTAGTGATGGGAGTAAATCCAGGACACATCCGAGGAGAAGTCATCAATGACCTCCCCTATCCTCGAAATGAATCTTCTCAAGGATTTGCTCAAATGGTCGATAGGGTTCACTCGTTAGTAACTGAAACTTTGATGCCCGACGTTCCTAAAGGGGAAACGGCCTCAGGGACTGTCCAGCCTCAAGCCAAAGAGAGGTCAGTTCCGGTACTCCCCAACGTATCCGTGTCCGAAGTCATTGGTCTTCTGGAGACCATCCATGCAGATGGCGGAACAGGAGATATTTTCAAATTAGCCCAACAGATCGGTAAAGATTTTGGTCATACCCTCTTTCTGGTTAAAGCAGCAGAAATTTTGGAGCTAGTAGATACTCCCAAACAGAAAGTAATTCTCACTGAACTCGGCCGGCACTTGGTGGAAGGAGACATCAATGTTCAAAAACGAATGCTTCATGAGCTCTATGGAGAACTCACTTTAGTAAGCCAAGTAGCTCAGCTCCTTCGTCAAAGTCCTACCCTTCGGCTCCCGGTCGACTTGGTAACAGAAAAAATTGCGGAATGGCTTCCTAATGAAAAACCCGATGATTTGCTCTCAAGCCTTATCACTTGGGGACGTTTCGCAGAATATTTTGGGTATAACGACGACACGAAAGAACTCTATTTAGACGTTGGTCAGGAAACCTCGTAACCTCCAAATCAGAATGCGTCGCAGCATTTTTTAAAAATATTTAATATTTTAAAGAAATCTTGTTTTTTTCTAGGCCCATAGAATGTTACACTTTTTCGTATCGCGTAAGGAAAGAGGAACCTATGGCTGCTCATCCAGAATTTGCTGAAACCAAAACCAAAGTAATGAAGATTATTTCTTTCTGGGATCCCATGAAAGTTCAGCCTGGGAAGCCTCACGGCGCTCCTGAAGATGAATATGAGCCAGAAGCAGCTCGAATTGCAGCTTATATTCTGAAACACAAGGAGCCTGGTTCTAGCCTTACCCTACAGTCTTTGAAGGAAGAAATTGAGCGACTTTGGCAACTGATGTACGGCGAAAGTTGCCCGAATTCTCTAGAAATCGCTCAAAATATCCTTCAACAATTCCCTTAAATTTCAGCAAGCTACCTTTTTCAGTGCTTTTGCTTTGAATTCAAGCTACTTTCGCTCGGTCGCTTAGGAAGACCTTTGGGCAAAGGGCTCACAGATTTTTCTCTCCGGCACCCACACTTTTAGGAAGGGGCCCTTAGATGAGTCGAGAAGATCTGATTAAGATGGACGGAGTTGTTACCCAATCGCTGTCAGGCGGACAGTTTTCTGTAGAGCTATCCGATGGTCGAACAATCCCAGCTAAGCTTTCCGGTAGAATTCGGAAATACCACATTAAAGTATTGGTAGGAGACAAAGTGACTCTAGGGTTTTCCCCTTATGATCTCACTCACGGATTGATACTGAGTCGGGAAAAATTAAATTTTAATCCCGCTCCAAAACCGTAAACCTAATCTACTTCAATAAGGACCTCATTCCTCCTTAGAAACCAAGGTATCCAGGGAGGATTGTATCGAGCCAGGAGCGGCTCTCCTTTAACTTTAATATTTTTTTCGGAAAGAACGGTTTGCAATTCTTTCAATTTCTCTTGGTAACGCTCTTCTGACCAAGTCCCTGAATATTTCAACACTGCCATTTTCCTGGACGGAACCAACTTGAGAACCACTTGGGAATCATTGGGGGCGGGGAGATTTTCCATAGTTTTATCGGCAGGCATTACAAACGATACTATTCTCTTCCCTGAACCCATTCGCTGGAGAACGGGAGCAGTCATATCAATTTTTTCTCCTTTGGTGGAATTTTCCTGAAGGACAGGAGCGGTCATCTCGATTTTTTGCTTTTGATGATTCCCCCCAAAAATATATCCCGCAATTCGTCGAAAACCGGTGTTTCCAGCTTCTCCAAAATCCCCCTCTACTTCGGTCTCGGCCAAAATCAGGGGACCATACTGCCTAATTTCTACACTGCCAAAAACTGCGATTGTTTCAAATTTGGGTTCTTCGGTAGCCATCGATAGCCCTCCCAGTAAACTCCAAGATAAACAAATGAGAATGATTTGTTTCATAACCTAAACAATAACATAGGAACCATGCGGCTTGAAACACCGCTCCTTACCTTTTAATCTTTTGATATGTTGCACTTATTTCTTTTACTTCTCGCTTTTCTAGCTGCCCCACTAGCTCATTCTGCCCAGAGCCATTCGAGAGCAAAAGCTGGACCTGAACAAATAGCCCAGACAAATCGTCCTGTGGAGCAAGACCACTTTAAAGATTTTTTTTCCTGTCAAAGAAGAATTCAGGACCTGGTGGATAAATTGAATTGCAAGATTCCGCCGGTGCTTTATTTTCCGGGAATCAAACCAGAAAAAAATACGGAATTTGGAATTCAGTTCTACACAGCCCGGCTAGGTATGACTTACGATCACTTAAATTCCCTGGTTTCCCTTACTCAAAGCGATGAGGGAAAAAAGAAGTTGTCACACTTTTTCACGGGATTGAAGTGCGCTGGGCTGCCTGGAGATCCCATCAAAAGAAAAAATTGGAAAACTCACTTGCCCGTTTGTCCGCCAAAAGCTCCGCAAAGTCCTCCCTGGTATAAAGACAGTAAAAGTGCCAATGCTACTTATCATCCGGGAGCGAATGCTTGTTATAGGCTGGGAGCTCAACGTCCTAAAGATTGCGAAGGCCGTTTAAGTATTTGGGAGTGCATAGGAGGAAAGTGGTTAGAAGAAATTCCTGAAAG
>Ga0214917_10004531_pt1 | contig 15388 bp, 15 predicted proteins | sample LL_1208_BB_MetaG_FD_177983 | JGI IMG/M metagenome (GOLD analysis project Ga0214917, IMG submission 177983) | Freshwater microbial communities from Lake Lanier, Atlanta, Georgia, United States - LL_1208_BB | ecosystem: Environmental > Aquatic > Freshwater > Lake | place: USA: Georgia | collected... | reverse complement strand
ATACAAACCCGACCATGCCCAAGAAAAAACCTGAGCCAACCCAGCCTCAACTTGCCGTCATCGCGAGGAGCGAAGCGACGCGGCGATCCATGGATGACCACGAGCCTTCGTCCTCCTCCCTGTCCTTCACCATCGAAACCTTCGACGGCCCCGAAACCGGCCAACCCACCCCCTACGGCCGTTTCAGCCGCCACTGGCAGGACGAAGAAGTCCTGGATTTGTTGATCGACAAACTGGAGGCCGGCCAACTCAGCCACAAGCAGGCGCTGATGCAAGCGCGCAAGCTGGAAGCCACCACGCCCTACAACCTGGAAGTTCAGAACTTCATTGCCAACCGGCTGTGGGCACTGGGCCTGCAGGATGAAGCCACCGAGGTGTATGAACGGGCCTACAAGCAGGCCCTGGCCCACATCCCCAAAGGCTTCAAAGGCCAGATCACCTGGGGTGAGGTCGACAACCGGCCTTTCCTGCGCCTGGCGCACGGCACCCTGCTGGGCTTGATGCGCCGGCGGGACAAAGCAAAAGGGGGCGACGCCGCCATGGCGCTGGCCAAGCAGATGCTGGCCTGGTGCCCCATGGACAACATCGGCGTGCGCTTTCTGTTGGGTGATATCGCCTTGCTACAGGGGGACCACCCAGCCGCCATGAGGGAATACCTGAAAGGCGCGCCCAATTCACCCGCGCACTGGTACCAAGCCGCGCTGATTGCGTTTGGGGAGGGGGACTATGTGGCGGCCTGCACCTACCTGCGGCGGGGCATTGCCGCGAACCCCTACATGGCGGAGGGGTTGACCGGGCGCACGGTTCTGTCAGAACACCTGTACTGGCACGCCAGCAATGTGCATGGCCCGGAATGGGCGGTTGACTATCTCGACTCCGCCGCCTGTGAGTGGACGCTAGAGGAAATCGACTTCGTCGACTGGGTGTTCAATACATCGCCCGTGCTGAAGGAACGCGCCGAGATGATGGCGCTGCATGAGGGTATGACTTACGAGCGAGAACCTGAAAAGCGTGCCCCTTACGCGAGGCAATCATTAGATTTCATTGACCGCATCACGGACTCGCTGTCCAAGAAGATGGTGCGCAAGGTCAAAAACCGGTGGGACGTTGAAATTTGGCCCTGGGATCGTGCCGGATTCCATCGCCCGCCCGAACGATCACTTCAGTGACTCAAGCAAAGCAATCCGCCTCAGCCAGCACCTTACCCGTAGCATCTTTCGCTGCCAGCTTGGGTTCACCATCCACCGGCCACTCCACACCCACTGTCGGGTCGCACCACAGCAGACTGCGCTCATGCTCGGGGTACCAGTAGTCTGTCGTCTTGTACAGAAACTCGGCAGACTCGCTGGTCACCACAAAGCCATGCGCAAAACCCGGCGGCACCCACAACTGGCGCTTGTTGTCTGCCGATAGTTCAACGCCGACCCACTTGCCAAAGTTGGGTGATGAGCGGCGCAGATCGACTGCCACGTCGAAAACGGCCCCATGCGTCACCCGCACCAGTTTGCCTTGCGGGTGCTGGATCTGGTAATGCAGTCCACGCAGCACCCCTTGGCTGGATTTGTTGTGGTTGTCTTGAACGAAGTTCACATCCAAGCCGGTCGCCTGCTGAAAGTCCTTTTGGTTGAAGCTCTCAAAGAAGAAACCACGGTCATCACCAAAAACCTTGGGCTCCAGAATCAAAACTTCTGGCAGAGCGGTTGGCGTTACTGTGTAGGGCATGGCTCGGCTCACTTCAACAGGCTGAGCAGGTACTGCCCGTAGCCATTCTTTTTCAACGGGTCTGCCAATGCCGCCAGCTGCTCGGCGTTGATCCAGCCCTGGCGGAAGGCAATCTCTTCGGGGCAGGCCACTTGCAAGCCCTGGCGCTTTTGCAGGGTGGCAATAAAACTGGCGGCCTCCAGCAGGCTGTCGTGGGTGCCGGTGTCCAGCCAGGCATAGCCACGACCCATGATTTCCACGTTCAGCTGCCCCTGCTCCAGGTAGCGGCGGTTCACATCGGTGATTTCCAGCTCGCCTCGGGCAGAAGGCTTGATGTCTGCCGCAATGTCGCACACCTGCTGGTCGTAGAAGTACAGCCCGGTCACCGCGTAGTTGCTCTTGGGTTGTGCAGGCTTTTCTTCAATACTGATGGCACGCTGTTGCGCATCAAAAGCAACCACGCCATAACGCTCCGGGTCGTGCACATGGTAGGCAAACACGCTGGCACCTGCCGTGCGCTCGTTGGCGCTGTGCAGTTGCTTCACCAAGTCGTGCCCGTAAAAGATGTTGTCGCCCAGCACCAGGGCACAGGGATCATTGCCTACAAAGTCGCGCCCAATGATGAAGGCCTGCGCCAGACCGTCAGGACTGGGCTGCACCGCGTAGCGGATCCTCATTCCCCACTGGCTGCCGTCACCCAGCAGATCACTGAAGCGCGGCGTGTCCTGCGGCGTGCTGATCAGGAGCACGTCACGCATGCCCGCGAGCATCAGCGTACTCAACGGGTAGTAGACCATCGGCTTGTCGTACACCGGCATGAGCTGCTTGCTAACCGCCTGCGTGACCGGGTAAAGCCTGGTGCCAGAGCCCCCCGCCAAGATAATGCCTTTACGTGTCATGCGGCTGCTCCCTCATATTGCTTGGCCACCCATTCGCGGTATGCTCCACTTTGAACATTGGCAACCCATTCCGGGTTGTCCAGGTACCACTGCACCGTTTTGCGAATGCCAGTCTCAAAGGTTTCGGCGGGCTTCCAGCCCAGTTCGCGCTCGATCTTGCGCGCGTCGATGGCGTAGCGGCGGTCGTGGCCGGGTCGGTCGGGCACGTGGGTGATTTGGGTGGTGTAGCTGTTGCCGTCGGCCCTGGGACGCAGTTCGTCGAGCAGCGCGCAGACGGTGTGCACGATCTCTATGTTGGGCTTTTCGTTCCAGCCGCCGACGTTGTAGGTTTCGCCCAGGCGGCCGGCTTCCAGCACCCGGCGGATGGCGCTGCAGTGGTCTTTCACGTACAGCCAGTCGCGCACCTGCTGGCCGTCGCCATAGACCGGCAGGTGCTTGCCCGCCAGGGCGTTGATGATCATGAGCGGGATGAGCTTTTCGGGGAAGTGGTACGGCCCGTAGTTGTTTGAGCAGTTGGTGGTGAGCACCGGCAGGCCGTACGTATGGTGCCAGGCGCGCACCAGGTGGTCGCTGGCGGCTTTGCTGGCCGAATACGGGCTGTTGGGCTCGTAGGGGTTCGTTTCCGCAAACGGTGGATCTTCCTGAGACAGGGTGCCGTAGACTTCGTCGGTGCTGACATGCAGGAAACGGACGGCGGAGTTTTCGGCCTCGGGCAAGGCTGACCAATAGGCGCGAACCGCTTCGAGCAGGCGGAAGGTGCCGACGATGTTGGTCTGGATGAAGTCTTCCGGGCCATGGATGGAGCGATCGACGTGGCTTTCGGCCGCAAAGTGCAGCACGGCACGGGGGCGGTGCTGGACCAGCAAGGCATCGATCAAAGCGCGGTCACCCAGGTCGCCTTGCACAAAGAGGTGGCGGGGATCGCCTTGAAGACTGGCGAGGTTTTCGAGATTGCCCGCGTAGGTGAGTTTGTCGAGGTTGACAATGGGCTCATCAGAATGGTCAAGCCAATCGAACACAAAGTTACTACCAATAAAGCCTGCACCACCACTTATGAGTATAGTCATTGCTTTAAATTACCAATGTCGCAAACTTCCCTGATCCATTGGCGCATCGAGTATTTCTGCCTTATTTCTTCAGGTAGTGCTTGGTAGGGTGTTTGAAGAAATTCATGATTCAAGCATGGTGCTTTTCGATCAATAATCTGAATGTTGACGGGATTGTAGAAATCGTAGTCGCGCAAAGTCGCGTTGGTGGTCACCATCTTGCGTTTGCTACCCAATGCCTCCATCGTTCGCATAGTCGCTCCACGCTGATTTACATGTTCAATGTCGAGCACAGCTCTCGAACGGAAGAAGGTAGTCTGCACCACATCCTTGCTTAACGGCTCATAACGAAAGTCCTCACGTTTCGCGCCATCAACTGTCTTGGTAAACATGCGACGAAGGTCATACATCCAAGGGGCTTGAAGGTAGAGGTATATGAAAGTCCGTGTGTCTGGTGGTAATTGTTTAAGCAGTTCATGCACAATCCAATAACGGTCCGAATGTACGGTGCCTATGAAAGATATGTCGTATGTACATTCCGTATCAGGCGGCTGGTCAAATCCATCTGTGTAAAACAATGGCCTAAAGTACATGCCATACTTCTTTGCGTCCACCGGATCGAAGGTGGAACAAGCATCGTAAAATGACAGATTGCGCTTCGAGAATGGTTTGTTTTCGATCGAGTCCCAGGTATAAAAAACTAGACGTGCTTGCGGATATGCCTTCCGCAAAGCTCCTAGCATGTTGCCCGTGACTCCCTCGCCTTGAACAACTAGTATGGTTTTATAGTGACTTCGCCCGAATTGTTCTATGTGGTCGGCGAAGAATCTATCGCAGGCACGATAACCACCCATTTCCGGGCGAAAACGCATGACTGCCTTTATGAGCGGGGAGTTGAACGGGCGGTCGGGTAGCACGTCGACCAGATGGCCTGTACGAATGAGCTCTTTTGCGATCTCCTGCTCATAATCAAAAAATCTTGGGGCGATTAAAAGAACTCGAGGCGACATGGGCAGAGCTCTCATTCTTTTTCGACCACAGTGATTTGACTCCGGCGTCTATTTCTCGGTGGTATATTTTTAGCGGGCACACCTATCGCCACTAGTCCCGGAGGAACATCATTCAAGACCACAGCGTTTGCACCAACCGCACAGCCTTTTCCCAAAACTAGGCCACCCAACACTTTGGCCCCAGCTCCAACGACCACTTCATCTTGGACAACAGGTCTTAGCGAGAACGTATACGCGAAATCCATTTCCCGCGCCCCCAGGGTGACTTGCTGGTACAGCGTGACGTTGGCGCCGATAGACGCCGCACCCAATACGGTGCCTTGTGTATGCATAAGCACCAGACCCGAACCAATGGGCATTCGCGGCGGAACTTCAATCCCAAACAACACGAAGTTCACCAATGCAGGCAACTTGGCTAACCTTACCCAACCAGCCTCGTGCAAGCACTGCGCCGACCGGACCAAGACAACCGGCGCGAACCTCGGGGAAAAGGCATGAACCAGGCGACGTCGCCGTGATGGGGTCTCGGTAAGTGCACTTAAACGCATCCAGTCCGCGTCAAGCAAATCGGAAAACCGTCCCATTAGCTGGTCAAACCTCGTTCTTTAAGCTCCGCCTCTGCTTGAGCGGACCTATCCTGGTGGACAGGCTGCGTAGAGGCCCACCGGCAGAACCCTCGCAACCCTTCTTCCAGCGACGTCTTGGGAACGAATCCCAGGTATTTTGCCGTCTGGCTCATATCTGCAAAGCAGTGACGGATATCACCAAGCCGGTACTGTCCAGTTACCTTAACTGGAACATCAAAATCCGATTCCTTCAGCAACGTTGCTGCCAAATGGGAAACACTGGTCGGAACTCCTGACCCTACGTTCAGGATAACTCCATTGGGTAGGGTGGTTTCTATAGCCGATGCAAGCACAGCGACGGTGTCGCGGACATGGACGAAATCTCGTGACTCGAGGCCATCCTCGTACACGGGAATATGTAACCCCTGCCTCGCTCGGTTGAAGAAAATCGATATGATTCCCGTATAAGGGTTACGCAATGACTGGCCTTCGCCATAGACATTCTGGAAACGAAAGATGGTTACGCGTATACCCAAGGCTATGCTGGCAGAGCTGAGCAGAAGCTCCTGTGCAGCTTTGGTCGCTGCATACACTGACCCAGGGGCAAATTGCAAGTTCTCTGGCGTAGGTACTGCAACCAACGAACGCCCTAAATTATCCACGGGTTCCCAGCGTCCGGCTTCGAGATCTTCCCTCTTGCGGGCCAAAGCGGGCACTAAAGAACCAGGATCGTCAGCAAGCGCATAGGCACCCTCGCCGTAGACACTACGACTGGACGCCACCACAACATGCTTGGGCCGGCGGCTGCATTTAGAAATCGCCTCAAGCAATGACGAAGTACCTTCGCAGTTTACCCTGGTGTAGCGCGACATCTGATACATTGATTGAGCTGTGCCTGTCTCTGCTGCAAGATGGAACACCACATCCGTTCCATCAATTAGTTCGTGCCGTTCCGCAATTTCGCAAATATCCATTCTTACGACTTTGACCCCCTCCGGTACCGACACTATCGGCAATTCGCCGTGAATCTGTACGCTCAGGTTGTCGATTAAAATGACTTCATGGTCTAATGCAACTAGTTTTCGGCCAAGCTCAATTCCGATAAATCCCAATCCACCAGTGATAACGACTCTCATTACTTTGATCTTTTCAATTAGTTGCCAGACGCGGTTGAAACATAGACCTCCATGTGCTTAGAAGCGGAGGTGTCCCATGAGAACTGCGACGATCGGGCGAACCCCGATGATACAAGCACGTCCCTCAAAGACTGATTCCCCAAATTACTTACAGCACGTGCAACCTGGTCCGGCGAATCGGGATCCACAAGTACGCCAGCCGACCCGACAATTTCAGGTATACAGGAAATATTTGCACCAATTACCGGACACCCGACACTCATTGCTTCGATCAGCGGTAAGCCAAAGCCTTCGTAGCGGGATGTATACAGGAGACAGTGGGCGTGCTTGTAAAGAAGAAAAAGTGCAGCCTCATCGACCATGCCAACACTGACCACGGCCTTTTCAACACCCATATGTCGGAATGCTTCTAACTCTTGCCTTGTAAAATCGCTGCCTGTACACACGAGCGTATAACCATCTCGCCAGATATTCGACTCCACGAAACCACGAAGCGCCAAATCGAAGTTTTTATAGTTTTTTCGACCACCAACGTAAAGAAGATATCGACTATCCTTTAAACCGAGTGTTGAGTTTAGATTATGAAAATCAGGCGCGGTAAATCCATGATGAATCACATAAATAGGGCATTGACTCTTAAGGCCGGGGTAGATCTTAAGCAGATCCGACTTCGTGTTTTCTGAAATACAAATTATTGCATCTGCATTAAAATAGGATCTCTTACGCTCAAGAGTATTCATTCTTGCCTTCAAACCCCATCCCATAATTCCTAGCTCATATGTCAGATCGTGAACCGTTGTTACAGTTTTGGCTTGTGAGAGAAATGTCACTCTAAAGTGCGAAGAATGAAAAACATTTGCTTTACTACAAACAGGAATTCCACGCATTACTTTGCAAGCCATTGATTCAGTAACCTGAACTGACTTGTCAGCTTCAATTCGGCTTACAATATTTTTCCAATAAACACTGGCACCACCAAATTTTTGGAGACTATATATTATGCTGTCAAATTCTATGTGCATATTTTATCCAGCCGTTTAATCAGGTAATAAAATATATACCCCAAAGAATCGAAAATTATTTATTACCACAAATATAGCGATCTATGATATTCGAATTAATCCCACATCAAACTCAAAAATTCACTAATACGTCATTCGCTTTAAAATCCTTGCCAGCATAAAAATCCTTCTTAAAGGGATAAATAAAATTGAAGGGACTATCGAGGCAATCAAATACAAAGACTTTAGACGAACATTTTCAGCAGGGACAATGTAGCGAGTGTATACATTATTGTTATAAACTCCGTAACTGCGCATTAAACAAATACGATGCAAATCAAGATAACCAAACGCAGATCGAAATGAAAGCAGGGAACTGAGAAATAGTTTTCCGAACTGTGATTGGCAACTCAAAAGCATCATTAGTTTTTCATATCCAAATAGCACATCGTAGTAACTCGAGGACCAAGTTGTGCTAGACAAATCATCCGATCGATTCCCAACAAGAGGAATTTGGGAGGCGAAAATCTTTGAACGAGTGTTAAGATTAATACATATCCTGCCAACATGATTAAAATAAGTTCCTAGATATTTCTTAGGGCATTTATTTAAAAAATTTCGATTAATTATAGTTGCACCTATAAATCCAATTGACCAAAGATTACGCTGTATGAAACATTTAGGCTCTTGAAACCCGGAGATTATCAAGGGCGATCTAATGACTTTTTTCTTGTCATTACTAAGATATACGTAAGATGTGTAGATTATGTCAGGTTTCTTGTTTTCGATAATCTCTAAGATTTCATTCAATGAATTCGGCAATAAAATGTCATCCTCGCCCAAGACAAGGACGTATTGGGAGAAACCATAGGATAAACAATTATCAATATTAGCATCTATCCCAAAGTTCTCTCTATTTTTTATATAATCGATTTTGCAACCAGTTTTTAGTCTGAATGACTCAACAACGTCATCATTTACATCTGAAAGCGAGTCATCAAAAATAACTACTGAAACTTCCTTGTATACATGAGACGTCTGAGATGCTATCGAATCAAGGCAACTCTTTAATTGCTCTGGCCTTTTATAAGCCGGGATTCCTATACCTAATTTTGTCAACTTACTCATTTCAAAACTTAGTGATTGTGAATACCCGAAAGATTAACCTTGGCGGATTCAAAAGTGAAGTGCAACACCCTGGACTCAATGAATGAGAGTTGTATGTTGGATGCTATTGCGAAGCAGTTCGGTGTATGCCGCCAGTGGGGATCGTACCCCAGGAGCCTTGCGAGGGCGGTTGTTGATCTGATCAGCAATCGCGTCGAGATGCTCCTGGCTGTAAGTGCTCAAGTCCGTGCCCTTTGGCATGTACTGGCGCAGCAAGCCATTCATGTTCTCCCGAGTTCGACGTGCGCCATGAAAAAGGTGGCGCCTTTCCTGCGGGTTCGAATCCCGCCCGGCGATTTTGCTCCCGCCGGAAGCAACCGGAGCAGTCATGGAGGTAACGAAGTGGCTGAAGCCTTCGGTGTAGAGGGTCACTTGGTGACTTGGCGAGTATGCAGGCCGCAACGTGAGTGAACGCCTACGAGTATCTGTTCGACACCCTTAGTCTCGAGCGGCTGACGCGCGGACGCAGCAACCGGCCGTGGGCGACGGCATGAGTGTCTTGTCCGAGAGCCCGGTGCCGGAGAACGGCACGCCGGGTTCGATCAGGGGGATGTGGAGACGGGGCTATGGTCTGGCTCATAGGGCACCGCCAAACGAAAGGGGCGGCAACAGCGATGCCACGGCCTACGGTTACCGCGCCACATCTCTACTCTACAGTTAACGGTGTAAGTTGCTGATTCATATAGGGGTGCATTGCATGCTTTGAAAGAACTCGATTCGGCGGCTGGACATCGAGGCGCTCCATAAAAAGGTAAACTCAGGTTATGGACTCAGTGACTCAATGGACCAGGGGCTTTGCGCTCGAATGACATCTTTTGAAAAAGATGAAACCGCGTGAAATTTAAGCTGAAATAACGATGTAAAAATCGTAGCCCAGCGTCTTTATAAAAAATTCGCATAAATTTTATTCATCGCTACACATGAGAAAAAAGTATTGCCTAAACTTTGAGCGTCCTTGTTACGATTTTTCAGTATGCAATCCGAGTAAAAAGACCCTGATCAATGGACAAGCTTACTGACACAGGTTTCAAATCAGGATTAATGCATCCGATAAAGCGAATCATTTTACTCAATTCTCACTCCATGAATTTTTTAGCAATCTTACCAAATTTGATTATCCAAGATAATAATAACCCCCCATTCACAGCGACTATATGATAATAGTCATTCATGAAATTTATATCAATGTTTTTGCTAGAAAGCCCGCCACTTCCGAATGTTGCCACAATTATGGGCTGAAAAATAAATCTGCAATTATTATAATAAGCCCTAATGTTGTATTCGTGATCGGCTTGGATTCGATAGTTAATATTGTATTCCATACGTTTGTATATTTGTTTTGGATAAAATACTGCCTGATGCGGTATGTTTTGTCTTAAAACTTTCCAGAAATTTGTTTTGCCTCCGAACGCTTTGTTATCCTTCCTCACCAAACCATAATAGACGGAATCATTGAATTTCATTTTCTCGACAAATCTTAGAAAGTTATCAATTTCAATCCTATCATCAGCTCCGAAGAATATTACAAAGTCACCAGTAGCCTGTCTTAGAGCTTTGTTCATGGCGTCATAGACTCCGCGATCTGGCTCCGAAACCAAAAAATCAATAATATCCATCTGCTCACGAAGAGCAAGCAATGTACCGTCAGTTGATCCTCCGTCTATGACAACGAACTCACAATTGATAGATCCTTTAATGATGCGAACATCATTTAACAGATCGTGGACAAATAAATTGCCGTTATAAATTACACTTGCTATTGTAATAGTTACATTCATAAAATTTAAAACACATAATCTACCTATGCTTTGAGCTTTATCCGTAACATTTGAACATAATCACAGCCGCCTCATGAAGATACATTAATTCTAATAGTTTTCAATCCGAATAGAACTTTTCCGAGCATAAATATGCAAAACAATAAAGCAACACTGCAAATTGCACTAAATAACGAACCTAGACCGTAGCTTAAATCCGCAAGTAGCGCTGTTGATGAATTGAACATTGTATAAAGTGCCGATGAAATAATAAGGCTACTTGTCGTTCGCCTGAAAAATCTTAACAATAGTCCAGCAAAGAGCGCCTGAATAAATGTGAAAATCAAACCACCGCCAACCCCAAAGGCCGCCAATCCGTATATACTAAACGTAGACAGAGGCCCAGCATTTACATCAAGTAAAGTAGGATTTACAATCTCATTAATTTGGAATCCAAGTGGCCGATCAACATTGGATTGATCTATAAGCCTCAGCGGCCCTAAAAAACCGTACAAGATGCTTATTATTGGGTTATCTTGAACTAAGTAAGTGAAGTTTTGATTGGGTAAAGACTGCCAGTAAATATCTCCGGCAGCTGAAATACGTTGCGCGATATTGATTATACTAAGATAAATATCGGCTTGATTCTGAATAAAAAAAGAAGTAGTAGTTACAGCCAGCAACGTCCAAATTAATCCAATATATTTTATGAGCGAAATTTCAGTCCCTTGGTAAAAGTACTTAAATCCCCAAAAGGCGAAACATATCTGAAGAAAGGCCGAACGACTTCCTGAAAGAATACCAAAAATAATGAATGGAATCAAATATGCATAATAGTGAATTTTTTTCGGATGCTGGTCAATTTTCAGAAAAATATAAAAAAGCACATACGAAATTAATGCTGGTTGCAGTCTTTCAAGAAATCCCAGTCCTGAGCCAGCATATGTAACAAGCCTGGATTGCTCATTAAGCAACGGTATCCCGAGAAACATATATGTTGCAAGATTAAATAAAATGAACAGGAAGTACGCTATAAAAAACATTATAGATCTTACTCTATTTTCCCCTTGGAACTTTATATTAGTTATACTCTTATATTTGCATTGGAACCCGAAAACTATACTCCAAAATATCATGCCGGACGCAACGACATAGATCGCAGCATCTATCGAAACACTACCGATTAAAGTCAAGAAAAATAGAACCGCACCCCCAATCATGTAGCTAAAAAAATTAAAAGCCAACGGATTTAATAGTGAAGTACGTGCTCTTTTAAAAATACAATAAAAAATCGTAAGCGCTAATATTAACGAGATCCCATAGATCCCGGGGTTTTCAAGAAGCAAAATAAAAAATTCATAGTTATTCATGCTTCTGTCGGCCTTGATAACCATCTAAAACGTTTTTATATAGTTCCGCATACATTTTGGAGACAACATCATATGACCATAAGCGTGTTGCCCGTTCACGCGCATTGACTCCCATGGAGTGCATCAATTGCGGATTTCCAAGAACTTCCATAATTCCTCTGAATAATTCATTGGAATTAAAATTACTTATTCGAATTCCTGTTAAGCCGTCCTCAACAACATCTTTTAATCCTGTGGAGTTGAACGAAACAACAGGACAACCACATGCCTGCGCTTCTGATGCAGTTTGGCAAAATGACTCTATTCTGGAGGGTACAACAAGTAAATCAGCTGCACTATATAAAGCGCTCAGCGCAACATCATCACGAAGATGGCCCATCCAGTGTATTTTCATTGGTAACTTTGGTGGGTTTGCCGGGCGTCCCTGTCCAAAAACTACAACATCAACTTGTTTACACCGATTAGCTACTTCGGCTAAAGCAGGCATCAATAAATCCCAGCCTTTGTGAGTTAGCTGGGTTCCTTTGATCGCACCAAATAATATGAGCTTTCGATCAAATGGAAGATTATGCAACTGCCTTGCAACAGTCTTTGATATTGGCTTATAAACATTGACATCCAAAGGGTTTGGTATTACTTGGGCAGTAAAGTTTCTCATTAATGCGCTTTGCAATACACAATCATATAACCAACGACTTGGTGTCACGATATACATTGACTCTTTCCAGTTTTTTAATTTTCGCCGCCAAACCCATCGGTCAACATCAAATCCATCTATATTGCTTGACTTGCCATAACCTGTTTTCCACCGTGAATTCGCTGTGTCGTCCGATATATGTTCAGTTCCGCAAAAAGCCCACATATCATGCATGGTCCAGACAATTGGTTTAGTAATGCGTCCAATTTCTTCAATTGAAAGAAATGAACTGTTGATCCAATGCAGATGTGCAATATCAGAGGGAGTTGAATTTATACGTCTAGCTTTTAAAGACGAAGTCCATGCTACCGATTGAGGCATGGTATGCCGAAGTTTGGATAATTTCATCGGCAACATGTCAAAGTATGGATTTATAATGGCGCGAATTTTGTTATTTGTACCCGTGTTAACTTCTGCGACAGTACTATCATCACTATACTTCTCAGGAACAACTAAGCTGGAATTTATATTATCGCCAATTCTTCTTTTGAGTGCATTGTGGATTCTTATCGCAGCAATTCCAGCGCCTCCAAATTTATCTCCAGAATAGTGGGTAACATTAATCATTATTATTCATGGTGGTGACCAACTCTTTTACGTAAGCCGATGGCATTTTCTTTAGAACATCTTTACGTATATAGATGCTAGACAGAAATGTCTTTGCACCAAGCGTGTAGTTATTGTCTTTCATTAATTTGTATATTTGGCCATTTAGCACACTTTCGGCAGTATTACCAAGCTCCTCAACGCAAACAATCCAAGGATAACATCGATGAGAAAAAAAATTCTCGAGAATACCTAATTCATATCCTTCAGTATCCAAATTTAAAAGCTTCAGCTCCTTATCATTTGATTTTATTTTTTCTATTGAATCTACAACATTGCTTACAGAAATTACTGGAATATCTGTGACAGAAGTAGGCCTTCTATTAAAAAGCCTCTCCAATTCACTGGCTCTTTTTGGGTCAAATGTGCTGTTATCCGGAAAATCTTTGTAGTAATAAAATTTAAGTTCACTTGGCGCTGATAATGAACCAATAATGCCGGCATTAATGAATAGATCATTTTTTCTATATTTTTTATATTTCGATTTAAGTTGTGGAATTGGATCGATGCATATTCCCCTCCAGCCCATTAAATAAAACAAAAAGGTATTTGAGTGCCGTACTGGATGATTTGACCCAACATCAATGTAGATTCCATTTTTAATTCCTTGTAAATATTTATAAAGAACATAATCTTCGCCGTCTGAAGAAAATGAATAAGAGATACCAAGAATACGACACGCACGTTCTGAAAACTTAAAGAGATAAGTGAAAAAGTTCATGTTTATTTGGGATGGATCGATTTTCTGAGACAGCGTTCTGGGAAAGATAATTGATGGGTCGCTGTTGTTTGATTCAGGCTGCTTTCCTCAGCCGGGTTGCAAAGTAAACCTCATTCGGTGTTTGTCTGGCAAGGCCCTGGTGGGTTCTGTCCTGATTAAAGGTGTCGAAATAAGTCCTCAGCCCAGCTCGGAGTTCAGCGATCGTGTCGTAGGCGTAGAGTAAGCGTTTGGCAAACACACCTTGAATCTTGAGTTTCTTCCGTCCAGGATCGCGAGGTTCTTGATACGGGGGGAGCGATGGATATCACAGAGGTCAAATGGCCAGCAAGGAGAAGACGGGGTCGTTATTCAAACGAGTTTAAACGAGAGATTGTCAAGGCCTGCCAAGCGCCAGGCGTGTCGACAGCAAGCGTTGCGCTGGCCAATGGTATCAATGCCAATCTTTTGCGCCGTTGGGTGTTGGAATGGGGTCATGAGGGACGGGTAAGAGACCAACATCCAGAGCCTGGTTCGATAGCGCATAAGCCCGAGTTTGTTCAGCTTGCCAGTGACGTGAAAGGTATGGCTGCCGCTGGCTCAAAGCTCGACCTTGTATTGGAACGAGGCGGGTATCGGGTCGTAGCCTCCGGGTCGAGTACGGTGTGCGCTGCCTTCGTGCGTGCGCTCCTGGCATGATTCGGGTCGATTCGGTATGGATGGCAACGGCACCGCTTGATATGCGCGCAGGGCCCGATACGGTGCTCATGCACGTGGTTCGGGTCTTTGGCGCTGCGCATCCTCACCACGCTTATATCTTTGCGAATCGGCGCTGCAATCGTGTGAAGATTTTGGTACACGACGGTTTAGGGGTTTGGCTTGCCGCACGGCGGTTAAATCAGGGTGGTTTTGTTTGGTCGCGCAGCGCCGAATCGACGGTTCAAATCAATACCAGCCAGCTTGGCGCGCTCACGATGGGGCTGCCCTGGCAGCGCTTGGGAGATGCTGGGATTATTGCTGTGATTTGAAATTTTGGTGCACTATTATTTGCATCGATCTTGATTATTGACTGATAAAAGATTATAATGATGCCATGTTGAACGTGGCATCAATCCACCAAATGAGCGAGTCACAATTGCGCGACTTTGCTCATCAGTTGATGACCCAGCTCGCCGATCAGAGCAAGCAACTGACCCAGTTCTCTAGCCTCATCGCCCAGCGCGATGCTGACATTGCCCAGTGCCAGGCTGACATCGCTCAACGCGACCAAGCCATCGAGGCTAAAGAGCAACGCATCCTCATGCTCACCCATGAGATCGCGGTGCTTAAGCGCTGGAAGTTTGGTCGCAGTCGCGAAGGCCTCAACGCCGATCAACTGAGCCTGCTCGATGAGACCATCGACACCGATATCGCAGCGATTGAGCTAGAGCTCGAGGCCTTGAGCCAAGACAGCGTCGAGCGTAAAGCAGCCACGCCACGAAAGCCCCGTCGCATGCCGCTGCCCGCCGATTTGCCACGGCGCGAGTTTCACCACGAGCCGGCCTCCACCCAGTGCGCGAGCCCGGGCTGTGGCGCACCGCTGCAGCGCATGGGCGAGGACATCACGGAGAAGCTCGATTACACGCCTGGCACCTTCACGGTGGAGCGCCACATTCGTGGCAAGTGGGTGTGCCGTTGTTGTGAAAAGCTCGTGCAGGCGCCCGTGCCCTCCTGTGTGATCGACAAAGGCATCCCC
>Ga0214917_10004530_pt1 | contig 15391 bp, 16 predicted proteins | sample LL_1208_BB_MetaG_FD_177983 | JGI IMG/M metagenome (GOLD analysis project Ga0214917, IMG submission 177983) | Freshwater microbial communities from Lake Lanier, Atlanta, Georgia, United States - LL_1208_BB | ecosystem: Environmental > Aquatic > Freshwater > Lake | place: USA: Georgia | collected... | reverse complement strand
CAGTCGCTTAAAAATTCAGCCCAAGCTTCTACTTGGGAATCGGATAATTTTTCTGTCCAAGGCAGAAGAGAATTGAACTCCCCTTTCTCGTTCAGCACTCGAAAAAGAGATTTCAAGTCAGCAGCAGAAAGATGATCACGCAAAATAATTTGATCCACTGGCAGTGGAGGAGGACTGGGCAACTCTGGACGCTTCAATGGCTTTCCACAAGCAGAAAGCATGGCTAAAGCGGTGCCACAAAAGATAAAGTAAATTTTGGTTTTAACCCGAAACACAGGGGGGCAATTTACTCTTTTTGATGCAACGAGTCAATGCCCCTGCTTAACGATATAAGTAATCTAATTTATTAGCTTTTTTATTATCTTAGAAGCCGCTGAGGAACCGGCAAAAATGGCTGCCCGCTTTTTGGAGAAATCTAAAGGCCCGGTTTTCAAGTCGATAGAAGCCGAATGGGAACTATTGGCCATCTCTTCACGCAGGCTTCTTCTGAAGGTCCCAAGAAAGATAGCTCGGTAAGCTGAATCACCGGCTTCTTTTCTAGAAACTTTGAAATACTCCAAATAGTCCGAGTACATATTTAATACAATGATAGGAGAGTTTCCTTTTCGTCTCGCTTCAGCAACATCCAGAGCCTTAATTTGAAAACTATTTTTTATCCCTTCCTCTTTGGGGAAAGGCCGATAAAGCCCTGGAAGAGACATTGTTCTCAGTAAAGGAGATCGCCAATCTCCTGACTCGTAGGCATGCTCTTCGCCCAATTCCGTATTATTAGTCATCAGAACAATGGGAATCCGAGTGTCTTTCAAATCCTCAATTTTTAAAAACTCCTGAATAAACTTCGAAAGTTCCCCCACTTCTTGTTTTCTTTTTACAGAGCACGCTTTCGAAAAGTCCTGGTCTTGAAGCCTCATAGCAAACCACTCAAGATCATGAACAGACTTTAGAGATCCGTAGCCCAAAGCAAATAGAGCTGGCCATCCACTGGCCACGATAGAATCAATTTTAATTCCTTCTTCTTTGAAGCGTTTTAAAAGACCGACAGTAGCAAAACTAGCCACTCCCGCTCCTCCCAAAACAAGGGTCACGCTCTGGCCCTGAACTTCTGGCTTTTCTCCGTAGGAAGCGGTGGCTCCAGGAGTGATAGGAAATTCCATTTGATTATTCTGAGAAGATTCAACTTTTGTGGAATTCTGATTTTCCAGCTTCTCAAACTGAGTAAAATCAGCTCTTTTTCTTCCTAGAACACAACCCGAAAGGAAGAAAAGAGTAAGCACCGGAATGAGGATTCGATTAAACATTTTTGAGCTCATAAAAAACTAAGTATTCCACATTACCACTTTTCTTACCTGCTATGGGAGAACTTTCAGGACCTCCTTTTTTACAAAAGCCTTGGCTTTGCATCCACAAGTCAAACTCCTCAAGTGATTTTTGAACTGATTCAAGGTTTTTAACTTTTCCCTTTTTTCCGAGGTTTTCAGGTCCTACTTCAAATTGGGGTTTGAAGAGAAGAATCCACTCTTTGAGTTGAGGGAAAGTGTGATGAAGAGGCTCAATCACTTTTTGAAGAGAAATAAATGATACATCAATGACCACCAAGGATACTTCTTTTGAAAAAGATCCCAATTGCTCATGGGTGAGGTACCTAGCATTTGTTTTTTCTAAATTAGTTACTTGAGGATGATTTCTTAGCTCTACGTCAAGTTGACCATAACCCACATCTACTGCCACTACGTGCTTTGCACCGTTCTTTAAAAGACAGTGAGTGAATCCTCCTGTAGAAGCCCCCACATCCAAACAAACTTTATCGGCAATAGAAATTTTGAATTGGTCCACAGCAAATTGGAGTTTATGTCCAGCTCGACTTTTAAAAATCAATGATCGGGAACGCACTTCCAAAACAATATCTATCGGATAAAGAGTTCCTGGTTTTTCTAATCGTTCTCCCTGGGGACCATAAACTTCTCCAGCTAAGATCAAGGCTTGGGCTTTCTCACGGCTTTGGCAATGACCTTGTTCGACCAAAAGTAAGTCGAGTCGTTTTTTTTCCATTTTCAATTGAGAGCGATTGAAGCTTCTTTGGTTTTAGATCGAGGAGATCGAGTAACAGCCACTCCCAACTCTTCCATCTTCTGAACAGCTTTCGAAGTAATACTAGCAGCATCTACTCCGGTAAGTTTTCTCTGAACTTGGGGACTTGCATGATCAATAAAAAGATCGGGGAGTCCCACACATAAAGCCGACTTTTGAATTCCCTTTGCCTGCATCAATTCTAAAACTGCGCTTCCAAACCCACCACAAACAGTATTTTCTTCTACTGTCACAACTAACTTAGCTCTTTCTATCCATTGAGTAAGGAGTTTCTCATCTAGTGGCTTAACAAATCGGGCATTAATACAAGCCGTCTTATAGCCTTTGGCTTGAAGTTGTGCTTGAGCTTCGAGAGCTGACTGAACTGCATAACCAATCCCGATTAAGAGCACATCGACTTCTGGAGCATCTGTTTTAATGAGTTCCCCTTTTCCTATGGGAAGACATTTCAGATCTTTATCGACTGGCACTCCGACGACTTCTCCGCGAGGATAACGAAGTGCTATCGGTCCGCTTACATGGTGGACTGCGGTTTTCACCATGTGTTGCAGCTCATTTTCATCTTTAGGAGCCATTATCACAAAGTTTGGAATAGCTCTTAAATAAGTAATATCAAAAGCCCCCTGATGGGTTACTCCATCTGCTCCTACTAAACCTGCTCTATCCATAGCAAAGACTACCGGCAAATTCTGAATCCCGACGTCATGAATGCACTGGTCGTAAGCACGCTGAAGGAAAGTAGAATAAATGGCTGCCACTGGACGAAAACCTTCTGTTGCTAAACCAGCAGCAAAAGTAACTGCATGGCCTTCTGCTATTCCTACATCATAGGTTCGCTTGGGAAACTCTTTCTGAAATTTGGAAATTCCAGTTCCGCTTGGCATAGCAGCAGTGATTGCAACAATCCGAGGGTCTTCTTTGGCTAGCCGAACTAGGGTGTCTGCAAATACATCTTGGTAATTTGCTTTTTTAGGTCCGGAAGGCTTGATTCCTTCATGGATTTCAAAAGGAGTGACCCCGTGATACTTCAGGGAGTTTTCCTCAGCCAGTTTGTAACCCTTACCCTTTTTAGTCAGGACATGTACTAAATATGGACCACCTTCGGGGCCTTCTTTTTTCACAAAAGACAAGGCTTCTACCAAAGCTTCGATATCGTGACCATCGATGGGGCCCATATATCTAAAACCAAAACACTCAAATAAAATTCCTGGAGTGAAAAAGTTCTTCATACTTCTTCTTGCGCGTGAAGCAACTTTCGATAAGGGAACTCCATGATTTACAACAGCATCTAGAAGACCCTTTAATTCTTTCCTTAATCGGTTGTACCCAGGATGTACCAAAGCATGGTTTACGAACCGATTCAGAGCTCCCACATTGGGATCAATCGCCATGTCATTGTCATTGAGAACCACTACTAGGTTTTTAGCTGGAATATGGCCAGCATTGTTGAGAGCTTCAAAAGCTAAGCCCCCTGTCATTGAACCATCTCCAATTATCGCCACTGCCATATGGGGAGAGCCACTGAGTTTCATTCCTTCAGCAATTCCTAAAGCAGCAGAAATAGAAGTGCTAGCGTGACCAGCTCCAAAGTGATCGTATTCGCTTTCTGCTCGACTAGTAAAACCACTTAAGCCTTCGTACTGTCGAATAGTATGAAATCGATCTTTTCGACCAGTTAAAATTTTGTGGGGATACGCTTGATGTCCAACGTCCCAAACCAGCTTATCCTTAGGGGTCTCGAAAGCGTAATGAAGAGCAACGGAAAGTTCTACTGTTCCTAAATTGGAAGAAAAGTGTCCGCCCTTTTGGGAAATAACTTCCAAAATGAGATCTCGAACTTCATTACAAAGCGGCTCTAACTCTGAAAGCTTCAGCTGACGAAGATCATCAGGTAAATGAATTTTATCGAGTCTTTTGCCCACTAGTGTTTCCTGTTGCGAATGAATTCCGCAATATCCACAAGATGACTGCACTTGTCACCCAAAGCCTCAGCACAAGAAATAGCTGTATCAATCAAATTATTTAGCAGGTCCTGCATTTCCGCTCGATTCATAAGCTCACTGTAAGCAGGTCGAGCTTTTTTTCTAGGTCCCCGAGAGTAACGGTTGCTAGATTCTGCGTCTAAAATGTCGTCTGATATTTGGAAAGCAAGCCCCAGAGCTGCTCCGTAACGTTTTAATAATGCTGTTTTTTTCTCTTCAAGACCACTTAAGCGAGCAGGAAGTAAAACGGATGCCACTATCATTGCTCCCGTCTTGTGAATATGAATAAATTCCACTTCCGGTAAATTGAATTGGGCTTGCTCTAAAGTAACATCAATGAATTGCCCTCCCACTAGCCCTCTTACGCCAGCTGCCGAAACAAGAAGTTCAAAAGCAGAAAGAACATGTTGGGGGCTAAAAACCCGATTTTCCTGTAAACGTGAGAGTTGACCAAAAGCTTCGGTTAAAAGGGCATCCCCGGCCAAAATCGCAACTGCTTCCCCGAACTTCTTGTGACTAGAGGGTTTCCCCCTGCGGGTATCATCATCATCCAGAGCGGGCAAATCATCATGAATAAGAGAATAAGTATGAATGTACTCGACCGCTAAGGCAGCCGGTAAAACATCTTCTGCTTGAAATCCCAAACATTCAGCACTCGCCAAAGTTAGCAAAGGTCGGAATCTTTTTCCCCCTCCGGCAAGACTATAACTCATCGCTTCAATGAGAGGGGAAAACCGCTGAGAGGCCGTTTTGCGATACTGGTTCAGGCTCTCTTCAATTGCGGCATCAATCAAAGCCACTCGAGAGGATGAATAGTTCTTAAAATCCAATGGTTTATCTCCGGGCCTTGTGATTAGGGAGTCTGATTACCGACCTCAAAAGGAGTAGTTTTCAATTCACTTTCTCCATTTTGCATCAGCAATTCTACTTTTTTCTCTACTTCTTCTAGTTGCTTTAAACATTCGCGAGAGAGAGCAACCCCCTTCTCAAAAGATTTCAGTTGGGTTTCTAAAGGGATTTCGCCACCTTCTAACTCACCCACAATTTTTTCGAGTTCTTTAAGGGAAGTTTCGAAGGAATTTTTTTCTTTGGTATTGCTCATAGACTGCTCAAGATAGGTGACTGACACTCTCACTGTCAATCAGAGCCATAGGGATTTATCCTCCGAACTCTTTTGAGTATTTCCCTAAATAATTTCAATGTTTGGGGGCTCTTTGAATTGACAATGACGCCCCAGAACCGATAATCGAGAGAAACAAAGAGGACTTGTTCATGAAAAGCTTATTTTTCTCCCTTGGGTTAGTTTTTTTGTCCCTCAGCGCAAGTTGCATCAAAAAATCTGATACTGCTGGTACTCCTGCAAACGAAAACGAAATTGTTTTCGGGGAATATGGTTCCATGACAGGTTCTGAAAGCACTTTCGGAACTTCTACCCACAAAGGAATCATGATGGCTGTGGAAGAAGCGAATAAAAAAGGGGGGGTTAAAGGGAAACAAGTTCGAGTGATTAGTTACGACACTCAGGGCAAGTCAGATGAAGCAGTGACTGTGGTGACCCGACTCATTACTCAAGACAGAGTCAATGTCATTTTAGGTGAAGTAGCGAGTTCGCGTTCGATTGCAGCTGCTCCAGTAGCTCAACAATACAAAGTACCCATGATTAGTCCTTCGAGTACAAATCCCAAAGTTACTCAGTTAGGCGACTATATTTTTCGGGTCTGCTTTATTGATCCTTTCCAAGGTTCTGTGATGGCCAAATTTGCTATCAATAACCTTAACCTGAAAAAGGCTGCTATTTTTAGAGATGTAAAAAGCGACTACAGCGTGGGCCTCGCTAACTTTTTTGCGGAAGACTATAAAAAAATGGGGGGCCAGATTGTAATGGACGTTGCTTACTCTGGCGGGGATGTCGATTTTAAATCTCAGCTCACCAAAATCAAAGAAACCAAACCGGACGTACTTTTTGTTCCTGGTTATTACACAGAAGCTGGAATCATTGCAGTTCAAGCAAGAGAATTGGGAATCAAAGCAACTTTGTTAGGAGGCGATGGCTGGGACAGTAACAAACTCAGTGAAATTGGACAGAGCTCTATTCTGGGTGCTTACTTTAGCAACCACTACTCTGCCGAAGACAAAAGTCCAGTAGTTCAAAACTTCGTAACTCAGTACAAAGCGAAGTATGGTGAAGTTCCCAACAGCTTGGCAGCTCAGGGCTATGATGCTGCTCTCATTGCGATGGATGCTATTAATCGCGCTCCGGACCTCACTTCTAAAAGTATTCGAGATGCCATTGCCTCTACAAAAAACTTTCAAGGGGTGACAGGAATCATTTCTATCAATGAAGATCGCAACGCGGTTAAACCTGCAGTAGTTCTCAAAGTAGAAGCAGGTGCAAAACACACTTACGTTACGACGATTAATCCTGGATAATCCTTGGAAGCTTTTGTTCAAATTCTCATCAACGGACTATCCCAAGGTAGCGTTTATGCTTTGGTGGCTCTCGGCTACACGATGGTGTACGGAGTGCTTCAGTTCATTAATTTTGCACACAGTGATATTTTCATGCTTGGAGCTTTCGCTGCTATTTTTGCGGTCCCAGCTCTTCAGTCACTCGGAGTTACTAGCCCCTGGATACTTTTCATCTTAACGACTTTGGCTTCCATGCTGGCCTGTATTTTTGTTTCGTTAACCGTGGAAAGAATTGCTTACCGACCCCTTCGAAAAGCTCCTCGATTGAATGTACTGATCACAGCAATCGGAGTGTCACTCTTCCTGCAGAATATTGTTCAAGTAAAAGCAGGAGCTGATCCACGTTTTTTCCCTAGAGTGATTGAAACCCAATCGCTTCTGGGAGGAGAGGGGCTAGTAATCACTAATATCCAAGTCATGGTGCTTGCTGTTTCTGCCATCCTCATGTTCTTACTCAACTTCATTGTTCACCATACAAAGCTGGGCACGGCCATGCGGGCTGTAAGTTTCGATATTGAAATTGCAAATTTAATGGGAATTCCCACAGATGCCGTTATTTCCTTCACTTTTATTATCGGTTCAGCACTCGCTGGAGCAGCTTCCATTCTCTACGGTCTTGCTTATCCCAAAATTGAACCTCTTTTGGGAACTCTTATTGGACTGAAAGCTTTCGTTGCAGCAGTGTTTGGTGGAATCGGAAGCATTATGGGAGCTACTGTAGGGGGCCTGGTTTTGGGATTAGCTGAAGCTATTACTGTCTACTTAGGAGCTTCTACTTACCGAGATGCTATTGCTTTCGGAATTTTAATTTTAATTTTACTTGTAAAGCCAGCAGGGCTTTTTGGAACGGTTCGAAGGGAGAAAGTATGAAGATCTCCCAGTGGATAACTTTTGGAATAGTCGTAGCTTCGATTTGGGGATTAGGTTTTCTTTTTGAGAGCAATTTAAATCCCTATGTAGTTCGAGTCATAGTGAATTGTGGAATTGCTATGATTTTGGCGATGAGCTTGAATTTAGTGAATGGCTGTGCAGGACAATTTTCTTTGGGGCATGCTGGATTCATGGGGGTGGGAGCTTATCTAAGCGCCACTATTACAACTCTTTTACCAATGGCTTATCCTGAGCTTTCTTTTCTAAGAGAGCCACTCGGAATCGGAATCGCAGTAGTCCTTGGAGGAATAGGTGCAGGGGTGGCGGGATATTTGGTTGGGCTTCCCTCTTTGCGTCTCCGAGGAGATTACTTAGCTATTGTCACTCTCGGTTTTGGCGAAATTATTCGAATTATTTTTCTCAATATTGATGCGGTCGGCGGACCTCGCGGCATGCCTGGAATCCCCAGAGAGTCGACTTTCTTCTGGGTTTATTTCTGGGCACTCAACACTTTTGTCATTCTTTATAGACTGATTAAGTCGTCGTACGGCAGAGCCATTCTTTCCATTCGGGAAAATGAAATCGCAGCAGAATCGATGGGAATTGATATTGCCCACTATAAAGTAGTAGCTTTTGTCATCAGTTCTTTTTTTGCCGGAATTGCAGGAGCTCTTTTTGCCCACTATCAGGGATTTATTGATCCAGCTACTTTCAACTTCAATCGATCGGTCGATGTAGTCATTATGGTTGTTTTGGGTGGAATGGGAAGTCTTTCTGGAGCTCTTCTGGGTGGAATCATAGTAAGTCTTCTGCCAGAAATATTGCGGGTTCTTGAGCAATACCGAATGGTAGTTTTCCCACTTATCTTGATAGTACTCATGTTGGTTAGACCCATGGGATTATTGGGCCATCGAGAAATTTGGGATTTTCTCCCTAAGTTCAAGCGAAAGAAGGAGGTCAAAGCCAATGGCTAATTTGGCATTTGAAGCTTCTGGCTTGAGCATTTCTTTTGGCGGATTGAAAGCGGTTTCTGGCTTTAATCTAAAAATTCCGAAGGAAGGGTTGTGTGGCCTTATTGGCCCCAATGGCGCTGGAAAAACAACCGTTTTTAATTTGATGACTGGTGTTTATAGACCCGATTCCGGCGAAATGAATTTGGGCGGAAAATCTCTGGTTGGATTTGCTCCTCATGAAATTGCTAAAGCCGGAATAGCCAGAACCTTTCAAAACATCCGTCTTTTTGGCGATTTGAGCGTTCTAGAAAATGTCCTTCTCTCTTATCACATCAAGAAGCCTTATGGTTATTGGGACAGTATTCTGAGAACAAAACGCTTCGACTCCAAAGAGTTAGAACTCAGAGAAAAAGCTTTGAGCCTGTTGGAATTGATGGGACTTGCAAATCGGAAAGAGGACCGAGCCAAAAACCTTTCCTATGGAAACCAAAGAAGGCTGGAAATAGCGAGAGCTTTAGCTTTGGAACCTCAACTCCTTCTTTTGGATGAGCCTGCCGCTGGTCTCAACTCGAAAGAGAAAGTTGATCTCATGCATACAGTGAGTGAGATTCGCAATCGTTTCAAAGTAGCCGTTCTCCTAATTGAGCATGACATGAAACTTGTGATGGGAATTTGCGAAAGAATTACTGTGCTGGATCACGGAGAAATTATTGCTGAAGGAACTCCTAAAGAAATTCAGGAGAATCCCAAAGTGATTGAAGCTTATCTGGGGGTTGCGTGATTCTCTCAGTTAAAAATCTCTGTGTCAGCTATGGCGCAATTCAGGCCATTAATAATATTTCACTCGAAGTAAATGAAGGAGAGACTGTAGCTCTCATTGGCGCCAACGGGGCTGGTAAAACAACGATTTTAAGAACTATTTCAGGACTGCTAAAAAGCAAGTCAGGCAGTATTGAATTCCTGGGAAAAGATCTCTCCCAAATGAAAGCCCATAAAATTGTAGAAGCAGGGCTTTCTCACGTGCCCGAACGTCGAGGGATTTTTGCAAATCTTTCCGTATTAGAGAATCTTGAAATGGGTGGTTTCTGCCGGAAACTTAAATCATCAGACTTTGATGAAGTTTATTCTATTTTTCCAAGACTTTTAGAAAGAAGAAAGCAACTTGCTGGTACTCTTTCGGGTGGTGAGCAGCAAATGCTAGCTATTTCGAGAGCCCTTTTGTCTCGCCCCAAACTCATGTTACTGGACGAACCTTCTCTGGGGCTTGCGCCCCAAGTGAACAAGTCCATTTTTGACACTATACAGAATATCAATAAGAAGGGAACGACCGTTCTTCTAGTTGAGCAAAATGCTTTTGCTGCTCTCAAGATTTCTCACAGAGGCTATGTCCTAGAAACAGGCTCTATCGTTTTGTCAGATAAGTCTGACAAACTTTTGAATAACGAATCCGTTAAGAAAGCTTATTTGGGATAACTTAATCTGAAATTCCCTGATATTGAACCACAGGCAGCGATTCGGCACTGTTGTTTGCCAACTGATACTCGCCACTCGAAGAGATTACGACTGGGGGCTCGTCCTGGGGTCCTAATTGACTATTGGAAATGATAGCGGCTGGAAGAGGAACAGAATCGCTGCCGCCCCCACTTGCCCTTACAGAAGAAAATTTGCTGTCGTTGCAAGCGGATAGAGAGAGAACGACAAATAGTCCTAGGACTAAGGTAACAGAGTTTTTCAGCATACGTACCACCTTTAACTCTTATGATAGCAATGAACTTTGTACCAATTATGAAGACCTTCCCAGGCAGGAAATCGATCGATTGTGAAGGTTTCTTCACAATTTCAATCAATTGGCAGGCTCTAAGATTACTTTTTCTAGACGATAAATTTTATTCTTGTGATCGAGTCGATTGGAAGCTTTGACTCGAACGCCTTCAATCACACTTTCCCAATTATCACCAGGAGCCAAATAGCCATTCTGACGATAGGCTTCTTCGTAAGCTCGCTGAAGAAAGGCTCTTGCAGTTTCTGGTGAATCCACATCCAAAGTATGCCAGGTTTTTCCTTCGTTTCCTTTATAGTTGAATTGGATTTTCTTTAGTCCAGGAACCACTTCTTCTACGCTCACAACGCTGCCCTTGCCTTCCAAGCTTTTCATAAACTCTGAGCTTAAAAGCGAACCCCCGAAAGGTGTTGCTTGAGCTTCACTTCCCACGAGTGAAGAAGAAATAAGGGGAAGCTTAGGAGAATAAGGATCTTCGATTAATTTTGTTTTTCCTGATGAGTCTTTTTCTTCTTTGTATCTTCTTAAGTCCGCAAGCAATTCGTTGGCGTTCCAGCCCCTTCTTTTAAATTCGTCCGTGGTGGATGGCATATCTTTTTGCTCTTTTGCAATCCAGTGCTTTCTTTTTTCATAGTAATCGGGATCTGAGTCCTTGAGAGAAGCTAGAACTTCTTTCCAAGTGTGAAATTCAAGTATTCTCCATTGATCGAGGGTTCTCTCTGCTATCGATTCGTCCTTAAGAATAGTGGGGATGTTTTTTTCACCCACCCAGCCTCTAAAAACAGAGTTATTCTCAGCTAAAAGCTTTGCTTCTAATCTGGCTGTTTTTTTGTTTTGTTCAGCTTGTTTCGAATAGTCCACTCCCGCAAAGTCCATCAGCATTCGATTCAGCAGAGGACCTCCCCGGGGATCCCGAGATTCAAAAATAAAATGACCAAACCCCTCGACAACATCTATTTCTACATGAGGAATCTTTTTTTGAGTCCATTCGATTGCTTCGTTGAAATTGTATTCTGGAACAACCCCTAGTTTTTTAGTGAGTCCTTCATTTCCAAGTTGTTGTGGATAGGGAGTCAAAGGTTTCACCAAGTGAACTCCTCGAGGAAGTTTTTTGCCCTCAACTGGAGGGGGCCACCATTCATCTTTAGCACCTACTACCAACTTTACTTTGACGTCAGGAGAGATTCCCCGGACGTGCCAATCGCTTTGCTGAGCCATTTTACCCGCCCAATCACCGCCAGCTGGATTGTCTTCTACTTTTTCATTTCCCCCGAGATACTCCATTCCAGGAGTAGTAACTTTTTCATACATCCATTCATGAGCCGGGCTCTTTCCCCATGCACCAGAAATCAGAAAGAGACCTCCGTCTTTTAAGTCTTTAGGAAATTGAGAAGCGTACTGGAGAGCTACTTCTGGTCCGAAGCTGTGGCCAACCAAATACAGGGGTTTACCCGATTTTTTCACTTCTCCTACCACCTGATGCAACCATTTCATGAATTCATCTTTGTTTTTTAATCTTTCTTCGCCCCGATTAGAGGCATGAAAGGGAAGATCAATAGCGACTCCAGCTATTCCTTGTTGGGCCAAATAATTCATATTGTGAATAAAGTTTCGCCCACTGGATTTTGCTGTGCCTGATCCGTGAAAAAAGAGGGCAACTGCTTTTGCTTTCGGGTCTACTAGGGGTACTTTTCCATCAGCTCCTGGCTCGGACGCCGAGTAATAGAAAGTTGTTTTTAAATCTGGGTTCCAAGTCTTTAATAAGAGTCCTTCAGAGATGTTGATATCTCTGCCTTTCAGCAGAGCGATGGGATCTTGTGCCAATCGAATAGCAACTTGAGATATTCCGACCTTTTTTTGGAGAGAAATGCAATCGGCTGAACTATTTGCAAAATTAGGAATGCTAAAGAAAAAAGCAAGAAGGGAATAGTAACCTGAGTAAGCTTTAAAAAATGGGATTTGGTTCATTGCTTTTCCTTCCTGTACTTATCGGAAGCAAAGCTAAGTTTCTTCACTGCATCAAAAAGGATGAAAGACAGTCAAGGAATTATGTTTTTTTATTCACAATCAGACTGCAGAGGGAGCAGTTGAGATCCCGTGAATGAGAGTGCGCTCTTCGTCTCGGAAAAGAACTAGAATTTTTCCGTTACTTTTTACTTCTTCTACTATCCCCACTCCAAACTTTGAGTGACTGATAACATCGCCCAATTGGAAAAGCTCCTGAGTCCGGTAGGGTTTGAGCGGAACTTGTTTTTTGGAAGCCATTTTTTGTTCCCAGTAATCCGAATTTTTCACAAAAGTTTTGGGCGCTCTAGCAGGCTTCAAAGCTCCGAGACTTCTCGCTCGAGGAGCACTATCGCCACTTAAACGGTACTTGTGTTCGCTTTTACAGGTCTTACAAATCACTTTAACAGGTTTACCGCCCATCAAAGCAACAATGACATGAGCAAGATCACTCTTGCACTTCCCACAGAAAGCTAAGATATCTCCGCCTACTTTTACAGGACCGTATAAATCCATGGTTTTGTCTCCTGCGCCATTGATGGTATCCTTATTCTAAGGGTATGACTCTCAAAAGCAAACTCTACATTATAGTCCCTGTCGTATTAAGCCTGGTGCTGATCGTTGTATTTTCTTTGGTTTCCCGAGATTTTAAAATTTCTGGCTCAACTGACGGCCAGGACCTCTCTGCACCCGATATTGAATTCAAATTTCCCAACGGAAGAAGCGGCAGCTTAAAGTCGCTCAGGGGAACTCCTGTACTCATCAATTTTTGGGCAACTTGGTGCGAACCTTGTCTAGAGGAAATGCCTTCTTTGCGAGAACTCGAGCGAATTTACCGAAACCGGGGACTCCATGTCTTAGCCATTAATATCGAGGATGTAGCAGAAGAGGACCTTCGAGCTAGACTGGTGGGAATAAAACTCCCCGAAAACCTCATTTTTCAAGCTAGCAAAGCTCAACTGGCAGCCTATAAATTGGAAGGTATTCCAGTCAGTATTTTGCTGGATAAAGACGGGGCAGTTTTGAAGGTTTTTGAAGGGCCTAGAGACTGGGACTCCACAGAAATGGTCCGTCAATTAGAAGAACTTCTAAAAAAGTAGTTTCCCTTCGTGTTCGCTCAGTTGACGAAAAAACACAAAGCTGGTGAGATTCGAAAATGAATAGTAAGCCATGCTCGCTGAGTTACCGCATCGGGATTTTGATGCTTTTTGCTGTTGCTTACGGACTTCTCTACGTTATTCCTAACTTTTTCTCGTCTAGTCCTGCACAGGAATTGCCCTTATTGTGGATAGATAAAGCTATCCCTCTCATTCCCTGGACTTTTCTTATCTACACTTCAGATTACTTCGTATTTTTATTTGCTATTTTGATAATCAGTGACCAGAGACAGTACAACTCTTTTGCAAGAATGATGTTTGGAGTTTTGCTAATCTGCGGAATGTTTTTTTATGGATACCCTACCGTTTATCCCCGGCCGCCTTATGAAGCTCAGTCAAACTGGCTAATTGGCTCGGTGATGTCCTTTATTTCGGTTGCTGATTCTCCTCGAAACTGTTTCCCAAGCATGCATGTGGGGCTTACTTCCGTTGCCACTTGGTCCATGCGGCACAAAGGACCTAAAGTTTTGGCTGGATTTGCCTTATGGTCGATTGCCATTTTCTCTTCTACTCTCACCACTAAACAGCATTATTTTTACGATATTTTGGGGGGATTAGGGGTCATGACTGTGATTGCTTACCTAGAGAAAGCCCTCTTCCAAAAGGACCTTTCCGCCTCCTGATTGTGCAACGTAAAGACCTGTGATAATGCTGGGCGTTGATGTCTAAGTCTCATTTTGAAAGTTGGGTTCGCGAAGAACTGGAAACTGATCGTTTCCACGATGATGTAACTGCCAACCTCCTTTTGGATAAAGCACTTACCCCTGGAAAAGCCATCCTAAGATCTCGAGAAGATGGAGTTTTTTCTGGTGCCCCTGTCGTTGAAGCTTTTAGCGAAATCTTCCGGAACTCTGTTCAGTTTTCGCTCAAAGTGGCTGAAGCAGACCAGATTAAAAAGGAACAGGTTCTTCTTACTTTGGAAGGTCCTTTGGGAAAGTTACTGTCCTTGGAAAGAACTCTCCTGAATTTCCTGGGACTCTCTTGTGGAGTTGCTTCCCTCACCCGTAAATTTGTTGAAGCGGTTCGACCCTACCCCGTTCAGATTTTAGCTACGAGAAAAACCATACCCGGTTTACGAGAACTTCAATTATCGGCAGTAGTTGCCGGCGGGGGTAGAATTCATCGTCGTTCTCTCAGCGATGGAATACTTATCAAAGACAATCATACTGCTCTTGTAAAAGAAGAATTACTCCTAGAAAGAGCGCACGCAACCCGATCACCGTTGCATGGAATAGAAATAGAAGTCCAAAACTTTTCTTCTCTAGAAGCTGTTCTTAAATCAAGCAATTCACCTGACATTATCATGTTAGATAACTTCTCGGTTGCTGATATGAAAGAAGCTGTTTCTATAATCCGACAAAAGAATTCTAATTGTCGCATTGAAGCTTCGGGTGGCGTTAGTCTTGAGTCAGTAGCCGCTATTGCAGCTACTGGAGTAGATACTATCAGCGTTGGACGCATTACTCATTCGGCTTCGTGCCTCAACCTGACTTTGGATTTTGAAACATGACTCAGCCTTCTTCCTCTTTTCCTGTCCTCATTATTGGTAGTGGAATCGCAGGTCTTTCTACTGCTATTGCTTTGGCTTCAAAAGAAATTGATTCTTTAATTATTACTGCAGCTCCCGATCTCCCCGAAACCAATACTGTGTATGCGCAAGGTGGAATTATTTACAGAGGTGACAGCTCAGAGAACGATTCTTTCCTCTTAGAAAATGACATTGTTCAAGCAGGAGCTTACGCAAATTATCTTCCCGCAGTCAGACAACTAGTAGAAGAAGGTCCTCGTCTAGTAGAGGAAATTCTTCTGGGGAAAGCCCAAGTTCCTTTTGACAAAGAAGAAGGTCAAAAAAACTACCACCTGACTCGTGAAGGTGGACACTCAGCCACACGTATTCTTCATAGAGCGGATGAATCGGGAAAAGCGATTGAAGAAGCATTACTAGCCTATGCCAAAACTCAAAAGCGCATTCAGTTTTTGACTGGAGCTACAGCAGTGAATCTTTTGATGACTTCTTTTCACTGCGAAGACAAAGCGCTCAGACATCAAGAAGCTCGTTGCTTTGGTGCTTTCGTCTTTAACCAGAAA
>Ga0214917_10004529_pt1 | contig 15394 bp, 11 predicted proteins | sample LL_1208_BB_MetaG_FD_177983 | JGI IMG/M metagenome (GOLD analysis project Ga0214917, IMG submission 177983) | Freshwater microbial communities from Lake Lanier, Atlanta, Georgia, United States - LL_1208_BB | ecosystem: Environmental > Aquatic > Freshwater > Lake | place: USA: Georgia | collected... | reverse complement strand
CAAAATCGAAAAGCCACCGTCGCTAGGTCGGATTTTCTGCCTCCCCCAAATCCCCGACCCGTGATAGGGTTTTAAGACTACCGCACCGTTAGCTTAGTGGTAGAGCGCCACCTTGACACGGTGGAGGTCAGAGGTTCAAGTCCTCTACGGTGCACACTTTCAACCTCCCCCATCGGATTTCTGATCAGTGAAAATCATCCGTCATCTTGATCCCCAAGGCCGGATCACCCATTCGGAATTGCAAGCGGACGGCACGGCCCTCCAGTTGAAAGGCGATCTGTTCAACGGTTTTCAATCCACCGGCAAAAAATCCGAAGTCATTAAACTCCTCACTCCCTCGGCTCCGATTCAGATTCTTGCCATCGGCCTGAACTACCGCCGCCATGCCACGGAAATGGGCTCAAAGTTTCCTGAATATCCCGTTCTTTTCATCAAAAGCATCTCCTCTATCCAGAATCCAGAAGATCCCATCCTTCTCCCACGTCACCTTCGGAGCGACCGCGTCGACTACGAATGCGAACTCGCCGTCGTTATCGGACGTGATTGTAAAAATATTTCAGCCTCCAAAGCCTTCGACTATGTGGCGGGCTACACCTGTGCCAATGATGTCAGCGCCCGCGACTGGCAAAAACACGCCGGGGGTGGCCAATGGTGTCGCGGAAAGACATTCGATACTTTCTGTCCCCTCGGCCCCTGCCTCGTCACCCCAGACGAAATCCCCGATCCCCAGAATCTGAAGATTCGTACTCTACTCAACGGTGAACCAGTCCAAGACTGGAGTACGAACGACATGATCTTCACCGTCGCCAAAATCATCGAATTCCTCAGCGGCAGCACCACTCTACCCGCCGGAACGGTCATCCTGACTGGTACCCCCCAAGGAGTCGGCATGGCTAGCACTCCACCCCGCTGGCTGCGGCCAGGAGATCAGGTCACCATCGAAATTGAAAAGATCGGTTCGCTGACCAACCCCGTCGCTGAAGAGTTATCCTCTTAACGCAGGAATCCGTCCGCTAATCCCCCGTCCACATGGATCACCTGACCTGTCGTTCGCGGGAAACGCTTGCCGCTGACGAGCAGGAAGGCTGCCTCCGCCTGATCCGCAGGGGTGAGGGGAGACTGGGTAAGCGTCCGCTTGGCATAAAATTCCGCCAGTCGCGTCCGGAGTTCCTCATCCCCTTCCTTCTCGGAAAACGGGATTTTGTATTTCGCCAGCGAGGCCATCACCCGGTCCCTTGGAAACATCGCACTCCCTTGCACCACCGTGGCTGGGGCTACCGCATTCACCCGGACTAACGGTGAAAGCTCGATCGCCAGTTCCCTCACCAGATGATTGGCTGCTGCCTTGCTCGTGTCGTAGGCCAAACTTCCCTTCTTTGCCACGACTGCGTTGACACTCGTCGTTAGAACCAAACTCGTCGCCAACCCCTGGGCTTTGAAGATCTTGTACGCCTCATCTGCCACCACATAGGAACCGGTCACGTTGATGGCAAATGTCTGTGCCCACTTCTCATCGGGAATTCTTCCCTCGAGGTCGGGGGGAACAAATATTCCCGCCGTCACCACGACTCCGTCGATTCCGCCGTAGGCATAGACAGCCTCTCCCAACATTTCGGCTACACTTTTTCGATCGACGATGTTGGCCCCCAGACCAATCGCGGGACCACAACCGGAAATTCCAGTTCCTGCGACACCGATTCCCTCTCCCAGCTTTTTCACCAGTTCGGCCGAAGTTTCCTGAGCCGCTTTTTCATTCAAATCCACACAGACAATGGAGGCTCCCTCCTTAGCGAGACGATGAGCCGTCTCCTTCCCAATTCCACTGCCCGCACCCACTACAGCAATGATCTGCCGGGCAAGCTCCTGCTCCGACGGCATCCGACGTAATTTCGCCTCCTCCAACTGCCAGTACTCGATATCAAACGCCTCCTGCTGGGGAAGATTGATATAACCTCCTAGTGCCTCCGCCCCACGCATCACTTCAACGGCACAGTTATAAAACTCCGCCGTGACCCGTGACTCACTCTTCGACTTGCCCCACGCAACCATTCCCAGTCCGGGAATTAGTACAACCGTCGGATTCGGATCCCGCATCGCCGGCGAATCCTTCCGTTTGCATTTCTCGTAATACTTTTTGTAGTCCGCTCGGTAGGCTTCGAGCCCCTCCTCCAGAAGGCTACGCAATTTCGCCACATCGCCCGTCGCCGGATCCCACGAAACATAGAGGGGCTTGATCTTCGTACGCAGAAAATGATCCGGGCAGGAAGTCCCCATTTCCGCCAAGCGGGGGGCATCCTTGCTGTTCACAAAACGCAGGATCGTCGCATCCTCCTGCACGGTTCCGATCATCCGCTGCTGGGCGGAAACCTTTCCGCGTAGCCAAGGCAGAATCGAAAGCCAAAGGCCTTTCCTCTCTTTTTCGCCAGGTGATTTATATTTTTCCCCACCGAAGGTCTTTTCGCCGCGATCTTTCTTTTCAATCGCCTCCGCCGCTCTTCCAACCAACTCCAACGTCAGTTCGTAGCACTTCTTGTCGTCTTCATGCCAGTTGATTAACCCATGTTGACCCATGATCGCCCCTTTGGCTTTAGGGTGATCCTTGCACAACTTTTCCAAAATCAGTCCCAAGTCGAAGCCAGGCCTCTGCCACTCGGTCCAGATCACTTCATCCCCATAAATCTCTTTCGTGAGCTCTTTGCCCTTCGCACAGGCTGCGAGGGAAATCGCCGCGTTTGGATGGGTATGATCCACATGCCGTGCCGGAACAAATCCATGCAACGGAGTGTCGATGGAGGAAGGACGAGGATTCAGATTGAAGGTGCAGTGGGCATAGGCTCCCACCATATCGTCCTCGATCTGGGTCTTCGGTCCCTTTGTCTTAGAACCGAGATAATTTTTTTGCAGACCCTTCAGCTTCTCCATGTAGAGGGAGGAAAAGCCGTCTCTTTTCGCTGTACGCAAATCCCCGCCCGATCCCTTCACCCACATCACCTCTGTTTCCTGACCGGTTAAAGGGTCTGTCTCTTTGATTTTCGACGAAGTGTTTCCCCCGCCTGTGTTCGTGAGGGTCGGATCCTCTCCGATCAAATTCGATCGGTAGACGAGTCGGGCAACCGGATCGAGGGTTTTCGCCACGGAATCTTGCCAGCGGTTTTTTGGATGGTTTTTCATGTTTTTTATTTTCCTTTCGGGGTTCGCAGGATTTGGAAGAGTTTCCACGCCTCTTCCCACAAGGGGTTGGATTGAGGTTGAAAGACTTCGATGGGGAAAGAGCCACGCACAACAGCACGAATTTCCTGATGGCTCTTGAGGTGCCCCAACCCGTAGGCCTGAATTAGAAGATTGCCTACAGCGGTTCCCTCGATCGGCCCCGTTACCACCATCCGCCCCGTCGCATCCGCGGCCATCTGATTCAAAAGCTTGTTCTGACTCCCTCCCCCCACGATGTGTAGAGTCTTGATTTTCTCCCCCGTGACCTTCTCGATCGATTCCAAACTATCCCGATAGGCCAAAGCCAAGCTCTCCAAACAAGCACGAACCATGGCACCGTCGGAGGTTGGCACCCGCTGACCGGTGGATTTCGCGTAGTCAGCAATCCGCCGCCCCATTTCCCCGGGGGCATTCCACGAGGAAAGAAAAGGATCCAGTAGGGTGACCAGCGGAGCTGCTTCAGAAGCCAGTTGGGTGATTTTGCTGTAATCCATTTCCCGCCCCTGTTTTGCAAAATCTCTCCGGCACTCCTGCACCAGCCATAGCCCTGCGATATTTTTCAAAAGGCGGATGCTGTGCCCAAACCCAACTTCATTGGTCAGTTCCGCCTCGGCACAAGCGGGAATCATCCAAGGTTTCGGACTCTCCACCCCCAAGAGGGACCAAGTACCAGAACTTAGATAAGCCCATCCTTTCCCCTCAGCTGGTACGGCCGCCACCGAAGCCCCCGTGTCATGGGAACAGGAAGCAACAACTTGGCACGAATCCGGAATTCCTGTGGCTTGGGCTGTCTTTTTCGAAATTCTCCCAAGAACCGTTCCCGAAAATACCACTTCTGGAAGAAGGGAAACTGAAATCCCCACCTCTTGAACCAAATCCTCCGCCCACTTGCGATTCTTGGGATCGTAAAACTGCGTGGTGCTTGCCAGGGAAACCTCACTGGCTGGACGGCCCCCCAGAAAATAGTTTAGATAATCGGCTACGGGCAAAAAGACTGAGCTCTGCCCTACCTCTACCCTTTCGCTCTCCGCATCCGCAGCCAACTGATAGAGGGTATTGAAAGGCATGAACTGGAGACCGGTTCGTGCAAAGATTTTCTCTTTTCCGATTTTGTCGACCACCTTAGGAAAGATTTTCTCATTCCTTCCATCCCGGTAGCAGAACGGATCTTTTGCAGAAGATCCGTCTTTCGGCAGATAAACAATGTCGACGCCCCAACTGTCGCAGCTCACCGATTCCAGCGGGATTTTGCGATCTCCGATTTTTTTCAATCCCGCTAAAATTTCACCCTCCAGATTCCGCAGATCCCACTTCAGTTTACCATCCTTCTCCCCCATTCGATTCGGAAAGCGGTGAATCTCCTCGATGGAAAGTTTCCCCTGGTTCAGCGTACCCAGAATGATTCGACCGCTCTCCGCTCCAAGATCAACGGCCGCATGATAAGTCGAGGCCGCGCTCATTCCAACTTCAACACCTTTTGCCGATAAAGTTCATCTGGTCGACCTGATATTCTACGAACTTGGGCTTCAGGCATAAACACCGGCCCACCTAGCGAGGCGGATCCGAGAAAGATTTTGGCCGACTTCTCAGCCATCTTCGTCGTAGCCTCCACCGCTCCGGCACTCGGCCCAATCGCAATCAATCCGTGATTCTGAAGGAGAATCATTCGGGGCAACCTCCCCTGCTCTTTTTCAAATTTCTCCACTCCTTGTCGGATCGCCTTTGCCAGCGGAACCCCAGGGTCGGTGTAGGGCACGAGCACCGACTGCTCTCCCCCACAAACAATCTCATCAGGGAACATCCGAAACTTCGCAAAGTCGGCCGCCCTCGGGGAACAGAGAATTCCGTTTACCGCAATCGGATGGGTGTGGGCCACCCACTCGATCCCTGGGAGGGACAGCAGGTAAGAGTGAAACAGTGCCTCGGTTGAGGGCTTGCGATCCTTAGATTTGACTCGGGATTCGAGCAGTTTCTCATCCACCTGTGAATCGGAGCGAACGGACGACTCCCACAGGGAATCCAGAATCGGTCGTCGGCATTCGGTGAAAGAACTCTTTTCAGCCGTGGAGAGGGAGGTTCCGCTGGCCTTCACCCAAAACGTAGCTTCTCCCGACCGAGTCGAGGTGTTCCCTTCCCCAAGAATGGCAAAGGATTCAGGGGCTGTGCCAATTCTCCTCGAAAGTTCAACCAGCTGCTTGATTCGTTTATTTCGATCTACTGCTTTCATATCTTCTCCATTCCTGTTTTTAGAATATTTTCTCCAGCCAGCTGCCGCGCCGTTGCATCGGTGATCAGCCGCAGACCGGCTTCCCAAGAGGCCAGCAGAGCACCCGTCCGATGACCGATTTTTTCCGCCGTCACTAAAACGAAGTTTTTTTTCGAATTTTCCATTGCTGCCTTTTGCAAGGCGACAACCTCGGGGGCACTGTTCCAAAATCCAGCTTCCGTCACTCCCTCCGCCCCAAGAACAGAGACGTCGATTTTCCAATCCTGCAGGGCTCGAACGGCCCGCTCTCCAATCAACAAGGACTGCCGTGCCACCAGATTCCCTCCTGGAATATGTAAGGAGACCCCGCTTCCCGAAAGAAGCTCCACTACTGGCAGACTGTTCGTCACGACCTTCAGCCCAGGAATCTCTGCCTCAGGCAAAAGCCGTGCCAACGCAAAGGGCGTTGTTCCTCCGTCGATGTAAACCGTCGACCCTGAAAAAAGATGGGGCAAAACTTGGCGGGCCAACGCATTTTTCTTGTCGGAACCTCTTCCCAATCGCTCAACAAAGCTCGGAAATTTTTCCGAAAAATCGGATAAGGCACCCCCGGGGGTTCTGCGAACTCTTCCTGTTCGCTCGAGTTCATTCAAATCCCGCCGAGCCGTCGCGGCGCTTATCGATAGTCGAATACAAATCTGTTCCAAAGGGAGATATCGCTGGTTCTGCAAAAGATCCGCCAGCAGTTGCCTGCGAGCTTCCACCACATTTTTAGATACCCTCATGGAATTCCATCTTACAGTTTATATGATTGTTTTCAATCATATAAGTTTTAAACTATAGTGTCGTAGGTTATGCGATTTAATAATGGTTCTATAGTGTTTTCTACTAAGCACTTGTGAGTTAGTTATGCGAGCCCTATTACCTTACGGATTCACGATAGAAAGGGTCTTATGACCTTGCCCGAACTCGCTTATTCTTCGAGCTGGAAGTCGTCACACGAGCTTGGCAAATGGTCAGCGTGTCGCTCTTTTTAAGAAACAAAGATAAATCGATTGATTTGCCGCCCGCAACTTACCGCATTCAATCCGGACCTTGAGGCAGGATCAAACCCACTCAAAATAACCGATCTACGGACCTACCAAGTTGAGCGACACATTACTGAACTCAATCGAATCCGCGGAAAGTACTTCGTGAGTCACGAATCCCAAAGCATCGAAACAAGGGGTGGCCGGTTGGTTATCAATCCCAGAATAGCTCACCACAGGGATCGTTGGATCCAATTCTGAAACAAGCATTGATTTCACCTCCATATTCACACCGACTTTCTTCACATCGATCGTCAGGGTGTAGAGCCCATCTTTGATCGACTTTGGTCCCGAGATTGCCTCTCCCAACGAGCGGGCCGTATCCGCCCCTTTATCATCCTTCAAGCCATCGAAGGATCCATTATTCTCCGGCAAACGAGCCAACAAATTTCCCTTAGGCATATCCGGACGAAACCCAGCATAAAAACAGTACCCCAACCAGCCCCGAGTATGATCCGGGGAGCGCTTTTGAAAGATTCCGTAACGGAAAGCCCCGACCGTCGAAACCCCCGTAAACTGAATATTGCTCTTAAAGCTGAGGGTCTGCCCCTCCCCCAAGATGGTTTTCTCAAAATAACCAGCAAACGACTTTCCTTTTTTTCCGAAATCTACTCCAGTGAAAAGGATCTTCCCACCCTCTTCCTTTGGACCAAATGCCTTAGCTCTGTCACCAATCACTGCCCAGCCCGAAATAGCGAGTGGCCTAGAAACTACTGCCGTCGTGGCAGCAGGAGCTGAGGTCGATGGAGCAGAAGCAGGTGCGGGTGCACTGGTTTGCGCTAAAACAACATTCGCCAGACATAGAACCAAAAAGAGAGGGGAGAATTTTTTCATAAGCAAGATGACTATGAATCTTTCTTTTTGCACACAAGCTTTAATTATCTCAACGCTCACGAATCAAATAAAAAAAGATCAGATCCAGCTTGTCTTGATGACGAAGTCAGCTTCAAGATTGAGTATGTTTAATTCTAAATCTTCGCAGAGACGCAACATGCCTTCTTTTCTCTCGGCCTCCTCCTTGCTTTTGGCCTTTACTTTTTGCCCCTTGCTGCCGGCTCAGTCGGCGGAACAGTTTTTCACCCCTCCCGAAGCACCCTTTATTACCGGACCAAAAGAAGAAATTCACCACGTCTCTCTTCCCGCTGGTACCGTGGACGCAGCCCAAGGGCTGATCGATGCGGCGCGAAAGGAAAAACCGGAAGCGGTACTGATTCTCGAACCCGCCGGCAACCTGGAGGTCGGCGCTGCCCCACTTCGACTCGGATCGAAGATGTGTCTCCAGCTTTCCCCTTCCGCTGGCTTGAAGGCCGGAGCAAACTGCTCCGCCCCCAGTCTGATTTTAGTCGAGAAAGCCGAGTTCGTCTCCGTCTCATCCTCGGGGCCCGGAGTCGCCACGCTTGATGGTGGCGGTAAGTCCGTCACCGGGATCCAGATCGGCGCGGGTTCCCGCATCAACTTGGATCAACTGAATGTTCTCCGATGCGCCAAAACGGGCATCGACTATCGCGGAACCACTAATGTCACCTCACTCAATGAGGCCGCCAGCGTTACCCGATGCTATTTCGAAAAAAATGGCAATGCCCTGAAAGTCGATCAGTCCGGCGGATTCCAATGCCTCGACAACGTCTTTAAAGAACAAACCGAAACGGCTCTATCCATCAATTCTCTGAATAGCATGGTTGCGGGCAACACTTTCTCCGGAAACAAAACCGACATTCAGACCAGTTCCGACCGTGGAATCATCACTCGCAACCGGTTCGGTAAGAGTGAACTCACTCTCGATATCGCCCCCACCAGCAAAGGAAATCTCATCTCAGAAAATCGTGGGACCGCCGAAGGCCTCAGCATTTCCATCGCGGGGGAATCCAACCAACTCTTCCACAACACCCTTTCCGCATTCGCCAAGCTCGCCCCTGGGACAAAAGAAGCCTTCCTCATCTCGAATGAGAATCTTCAGATCGATCCCGCCACTTCTGGCCTAAAGTTTTTTAATCCCCCCACCCTCAACCGACCCCATACCAATTCGGTCATCGTCGCCGGAATGGGCCGCTTCGATCTCCCCTTGATCGCAGGCGGAAAAAAAGAACCCAAGCCCGCAGACAAGGACAAACCCCCGAAAGTCGTCCCCGTCGATCTCTCCCTCGTGGAAGCGGAAATCTCCAAAGCGGTTACAGAGCATCCTAACGATGTGCTTGTCATCCGACTCGAAGGAGAATTCATCTGCAAAAGCCCCAAAGGATTGGAGCTCCCTCCTAACAGCTGTCTCCTAATGGCGGCTGATGCCCGCATTCTCTCCGATCTGAGCATCCCCCTCGAACCCCCATGGGCACGGGCCGATCCGCTCACTCAGGTTATTCTTCTCCCGAAAACAGGATTCTGCTCGGTCTCGGGTGGGAAACTGGACGCAAATCGCCAAGCCCACTTCCCTATCAACGCGAACACAGGAAGCATAGCACTAATCGAAAGCACCAGTCTGATCGCTGGAGCTAGGGATGGATTAAATACCAAGGCTCGCAATGCAACGGATCCGCTCTTCATGTACCGTTGCAACGTCTATGGAAACAATGGCCGCGGGATCTGGAGCCACGTCGCAACCCGCGTGCATGCCATTGCGAACGTCTGCAGTGGCAACTTTATGGACGGCATCGACCTCGATGCTCATGCGATCGACTGCACCGCCCTCTTCAACACCTGCAACGCCAATCGTCGCCACGGGGTCTTTATCGAGGAGGCGATCCAGAACAACATCGTCTTCGGCAACCAACTACACGGCAATGGAACGGGCGTTCACGTCTGGAACGAGGAAGTCAAAGGCAACACAGGGCCCAACCTCATCTCCGCCAACCACTGCTCTGGGAACCGACGTGGCATCGGGCTCGGTGCCCGGGCGGACGACAAAACCGCCCACGGAAACTTCTTCTTTAACAACGTCTGCACGGATAACCGCGAAGACGGAATTCTCACCGGGAACTCGAAGGCCAAGGAAAACTACTTCAGCCAGTCGGTCGCGTTTGGAAATGGGAAAGAAAATATCGGAGTTTCTGGCTCGGCCCTCTTTTTTAACACCGTTGTTCCCACTCCATGATTCGATCCGGCTCTCTTGGGCTCCTACTCGCCGTTTTGAGTCTCACGGGATGCCAGAAGTCAGCTCCACCTAGCTCGAATACTCCCTCTACTACCCTTCCGCCAATCGAGCGACTCCCCCGAGAGACCCCCGAACAAAAAGCGGAGCGCCTGAAATGGTTTCAGGAGGCTCGTTTCGGCATGTTCATCCACTGGGGCGTCTACGCCGTCCCCGCCGGGGAGTATCACGGCAAGCCAGTCGAAGGTTACGGGGAATGGATCATGCACCACGCCAGTATCCCCGTCTCTGAATATAAGGCATTCGCCAAGGATTTCACCGCTTCCGGTTACGACCCCAAGGCCTGGGCCATTCTAGCCAAGGAGGCCGGGATGAAATATGTGGTCATCACCTCCAAACACCACGATGGCTTCGCCCTTTACGATTCCGCCGCTAGCGACTGGAATGCGGTCAAAGCCTCCGGGGCCAAGCGCGACCTAATCGCCCCCCTTGCCGAAGCTGTCCGTGCCGCCGGACTCAGATTCGGACTCTACTACTCGCAAGCCCAGGACTGGATCAATCCCGGTGGCGGCTATTGGAAATATAAAAACAGCAAAAATAACGAACCCTGGGATCCAGCCCAAAAAGGCGACTTCGACGAGTATCTTGCCAAAACGGCTCTCCCCCAAACCAAGGAAATCCTTTTGCAATATCACCCCGATGTCATCTGGTGGGACACCCCCGCCAACATGACCCGGGAACGATCCCAGAAGTTCGTCGATCTTCTCGCCCTTTCTCCGAAAATCATAAGCAATAATCGGCTTGGCCTGCAGGACTGCTTCCTCGGAGACACCAAAACCCCCGAACGCCGCATTCCGCCCCGCGGCTATCCCGGACAAGTCTTCGAAGTCTGCATGACCATGAACGACACCTGGGGTTACAAGAAAAACGACAACCACTGGGTCAGCGTCCGTCAAATCCTTCGCTATCTTTCGGACATCTCGAGCAAGGGTGGTAATTTTCTCCTGAATGTGGGTCCTGACGGCCAAGGTCAGATCCCTGCCGCTTGCGTTGAACGTCTTCAGGCCGTAGGCCGATGGATGAAGCAAAATGGCGAGGCCATCTATGCGACCAAAGGTAGCCCATTTCCTCGCCGGCTCTCTTGGGGTCGTGTGACCCAAAAACCCCGTACCGATGGCGGCGTCACGATGTATGCCCAAGTCTGGGACTGGCCTCCCGGCGGCGAAATCGCCATGCCCGGGCTCACTCAGCTCCCCACCTCAGGAAAAATGTTGATCAGCGGTCTTTCTGTCACTGCCCATCCCACTTCTGAAGGTATTTCCGTCAAGCTTCCAGGGTCCGCTCCTGATCCCGATGTTTCGGTCGTGAAGTTGGAATTTGCCAAACCCCTCGAAGTCACTGGAGAGCCCTGCCCAATTCCCGGACCGGACGGCCGCATCACCCTCACCCCTTACGATGCCGACACCCACGGGAGTTACACCGGCAACATCACTCTCGCCGGAAGCGGAACCGAGGCCCGCCTCACCGGCTGGACTAGCGAAGATTGGAAGATGGAATACCTCGTGAAATCCCCCATCGCTCAAAAGTGGATTCTCACGGCCGAAGTTGCCGACGTGAAACCAGCCCGCCTCACCCTGCAAATCAAGGATCAGCAAATCGATGTCAAAATTCCGGCCACGGGCTCCATCACGAACTGGCAGACGGTTGAACTAGCACGATTCTCTCTTCCTGTCGGCGAAAGCCGGCTTGAGTTCCTTCCCTGCAAAGAGGGATGGACGGGAGGACCCGACATCCGCAAAGTCTGGCTGACCCCCGCTCCATAAATCTTTTTTAATGAATCCCATTTCCGCCATCCACTTGGGCCCGGTCGATTACGGAATTTTGGTCATCTACTTTGCCTTCGTTCTCGGGATCGGCTTTGCCCTCAAACGATCCATGACTGGAAGTAAGGAGTTCTTCCTTTCCGGCCGCTCCATTCCCGCCTGGGTCACCGGCCTCGCCTTCCTCTCTGCCAATCTGGGCGCCCAAGAAGTCATCGGTATGGCCGCCTCCGGAGCCAAGTACGGACTCATGACCAGCCACTTCTACTGGGTGGGTGCCATTCCCGCGATGGTCTTCCTCGCGATCTTCATGATGCCTTTCTACTACGGCTCGAAGGCCCGTTCTGTTCCCGAATACCTCAAACTCCGCTTTGACGAAAAAACCCGCGGCTTCAACGCGATCTCTTTTGCGGTGATGACCATCTTCTCCTCTGGCATCTCGTTGCATGCCTTGGCTAAACTTCTGGAAACCCTTGTCCACTGGAACTACTGGACCTGTATCACCGTCTCCGCCCTGATCGTCCTCGTCTATATCTTCCTCGGAGGCCTCACCTCTGCCATCTACAACGAGGTTCTCCAATTCTTCATGATTGTTATGGGTTTTGCCCCCCTCGTCTACCTCGCCCTGCAGGAAGCCGGAGGATGGACCGTGCTCAAAGAGAAGCTTGTCCCAGTCGCCACCTCCCAAGGCTACGCCGCTGGGACGTGGTCTCAGTCTTGGGCCCATCTCGGAAATCCTGTAGAAAATCCGATGGGCGTGGGTTGGTTCGGCATGGTCATGGGCCTCGGCTTCGTTCTTTCCTTCGGTTACTGGTGCACCGACTTTCTCGTTGTGCAACGAGCCATGGCGGCTGACTCCATGTCCGCCGCCCGTCGCACACCCCTCATCGCTGCCATTCCCAAAATGCTCTTTCCAGCCTTAGTCATCCTCCCAGGCATGATCGCGATCGCACTGCATCAACAAAGTGGCGGAATGTTTCTCCCCACGGCAGCCGACGGCACTCCCGACTACAATATGGTCATACCCACACTGCTGGCGAAATATCTTCCGACCGGACTTCTCGGCATCGGGTTCACCGCTCTTATGGCTTCGTTCATGTCGGGCATGGCCGGGAACGTCACTGCCTTCAACACCGTCTGGACCTATGACATCTACCAGAGTTACTTCGCCCCAAACAAATCGGACTCCCACTACCTATGGATGGGGCGCTTCGCCACGGTCTTTGGAATTGTGGTGAGCATTGGCGCAGCCTTCCTCGCCTCCCAGTTCAATAACATCATGGACATGCTTCAACTCGTCTTCGGCTTTGTGAACGCCCCCCTCTTTGCCACCTTCCTGCTCGGCATGTTCTGGAGGCGTACCACCGGTCACGGAGCCTTTTTTGGTCTGATCGGTGGCACAACCGCCGCCGCTCTCTTTCACGGCCTCGCCCTCGCCAAGGGGTGCGTTCCCGGAATTAAAGGGGGTTGGCTCGAACCAATGTTCTCGTTCCAAAGTGAAATGGGTCAAAACTTCTGGATGGCCATCGTGGCTTGGTCGGCCTGTTTCGGCCTCACCATTCTTATCTCTCTGCTCACCCGCCAGACCAAGAGTGACGAGGAGCTCAAAGGTCTCGTTTACTCCCTCACCCCCAAGCCCAAGTCCGAGGATGAGGCTTGGTACAAGCGCCCCGCCCTCGTTGGCATCCTTGTCATGGTTGCCGTCATCATCCTCAACCTCCTCTTCCTCTAATGAATTTTGACCTCCGCATTCCCCTTGGCCTGATCTTCTCCCTATACGGTATTATTCTCATCGGCACCGGCCTGACCTCTACCCCCGAGATGATCCGCCAAACCCTCGGTCAAAACATCAACCTCGGTTGGGGCGTAGTGCAGTTACTCTTTGGACTGACGATGCTGTTTCTCTCACGCCAAAAAAAATAATACGCGTCCTTCATGCCTTATTTTCCTTCTCTTTGGATAAGACAAGTTCTCTCTCTTGTCCTTCTAAGTTCTCTTGCCGTCCCTATCCAGGCCAAGGAATCGAAACCAACCACTGACGTCATTGTATACGGGGCAACTTCGGCTGGGGTCACCGCCGCCATCTCCGCCGCTCGAAATGGAGCCAGCGTTATCCTGCTGGAACCCGGTCGCCATGTCGGAGGAATGCTTTCCGGGGGCCTTGGTCGAACAGATATGGACCGCCAGGAAAATGTGATTGGGGGTCTGGCTAAGGAATTCTTCCATCGGGTGGGCCGGCACTACGGACAGGAAGTTGCCTGGACCTTCGAACCTCACGTCGCCGAAGACGTGCTAAAGGGCATGCTGGCCGAGCAAAAGATCGAGCCAAGATTCGGCCAAGCACTCGGCTCCATCTCGTTGAAAAACGGACAAATCGAATCCCTCAAGACCCAAGACGGCCACGAATATTCAGCCCGGGTTTTTATTGATGCCACCTACGAAGCCGACCTAATGAAGGCTGCTAAGGTTTCCTACGCCATCGGGAGGGAGAGTCGTAGCCTTCACGGGGAGTCCTTAGCGGGTCGCCGGGATCTTCTCCGCAGTAACCATCAGATCAATTATCGCATCTCTCCATGGAAAGACGGAAAGCTTCTCCCTCACGTCACGGCAGAAGAGGACCTCGTTCCAACGGGTACCGGAGACGGAAAGATGCAGGCCTACTGTTTCCGGCTTTGTCTAACCGATGTACCTGAAAACCGCATGCCCATCACGCCGCCCCCAAATTACGATCCGGCCGACTACGAATTGCTACGGCGTTGCTTCGAGGCCGGTGGTGAGAAGGTGGACGGTATTCTTGGCATCAAGAGAATGCCCAACGGCAAGTCAGACGTGAACGCGGGAGCCCCCATTTCCCTAAATCTTCCCGGCGCCAACAAGGATTACCCAGACGGCACCCCGGAACGCCGCCGGGAGATTTGGGATCAGCACCTCCACTGGGCCCAAGGTCTGGTCTACTACGTACAGAACGATCCCTCTGTCCCGGAGAAGGTGCGCGAGAAGTATGCCCCATGGGGGCTTTGCAAGGATGAGTTCACCGACATCGGCGGATGGCCCCACCAGATGTATATTCGCGAAGGACGCCGGATGCAGGGGGAACACGTGTTGACCCAAAAAGACCTGATGACCGATCGGCGCAAGAAAGACTGCATAGGAATTGCGGGTTACAATATCGACATTCGCGAGGTGCAGTGGCTTTCCATGCGGACGTTCTTTTTTCCGAACGCGGCGGACGAATTGTACATGGAAGGCTACGTCAGCCAGCCCGTAGATCCTTGGGATATTCCCTACCGGGCCCTACTTCCTAAATCCAAAGAGTGTCGCAACCTGCTGGTTCCGGTATGCTTGAGTAGCTCGGCGGTCGCTTTTGCCTCCTTCCGCATGGAACCCCAACTTATGATTGCAGGGCAAGCCGCCGGAGTCGCGGCCGCCCTGGCCAACAGGGACAAGAAATCGGTCCACTCCGTCGATGTGACCGAATTGCAGAAGATCCTGACCTCGGAAGGACAGATCCTAAAAGAACCAGCCAAGCCATAAGCTCGGAGTCAGAGGTTGGGGGGGAGTCATTTCAATCGGCGCCCAAATCCATCAACAGGAAATACTAGGATACTTGCCCCTTCCGTTTGCTTTTCTGGCGAACAGGCCGCCAGGACCGCAATCACTGAACCTTCCTCATCCAAAAAGACATTCGGACGCTCGATACGAAGGAACTTCGTCTCGCTGCCATCTTCAAATCGGATGGGAATTTGGTTGGAAAAAAGCGGTTCCTTGGAAACCAACTCATAGGAGATGCCGTCCCGAGACGTGTAGTACACAAAACTCTTATGCAGCCCAGAGGCCAAGCCGTGTAGGTCTGTCAACAGCATGTGGTAACGCATGCCATCGTGCCACAGACACGGATCCTCATTCTGATAATTGTTGGGCAAGGCGTTATCTTTTCCCTTATGCAGCATGGTATACGGCCCAAAGATCGATGGGGAACGAAACGCAT
>Ga0214917_10004528_pt1 | contig 15394 bp, 20 predicted proteins | sample LL_1208_BB_MetaG_FD_177983 | JGI IMG/M metagenome (GOLD analysis project Ga0214917, IMG submission 177983) | Freshwater microbial communities from Lake Lanier, Atlanta, Georgia, United States - LL_1208_BB | ecosystem: Environmental > Aquatic > Freshwater > Lake | place: USA: Georgia | collected... | reverse complement strand
TCTAGATTACCCATGACACGCATCCGGCGGTAATCAATGATGTGTATACGGTCATCAATGCGTCCACCAAGAATCATTACGGTGTAGTCATTCTTTTCTTTGATACCAGCAGATAAGTCGACACCAACACCAAGCGTATCGAATTCAGTAGCAATCTCTGCTTTAACTATCAGCTCTGGTGCCAGGGACAACTCACCTTGTCTGACAATCTGATTCATGTACTGGAAAGAGAAAGCAACTGGTGCTTGCCGCTTCTTCTCCTTTAGGTATTCCAGGGACCACATTTCTGGCCAATAGGAAAGCTCATCGCCTGTTTTGGGATCTTGTTGAATTGCAGATAATACAATCTGTTGCCAATTATTTTGCTCATTAAATGTAGTGGCATGTATATCATCATGTCTAAATCTAGTGCCAAGACAGATCGCTCTTCCACCTTCAAACATGGTTGGTGAGATAACTGCATTCCAGTTATCTTGCATGGACTTGCGTATATCAGGATTAGATATATCTGTCGCAGATTTTATACAGTCGTCTATTAAACACAAATGGGATCGCTTGGATGTCACTGAACCTTTAAGTCCTGCAGCACATAGGGTGAACATTTCATCACCGATGCTTTCAATACCCGCAAATTTATGGTCCACTGACCAGTACTCATTACTTGTTACATTTTTAAGAAGTCTTACTGCAGGAAATACTTCTTGATATTTACGGCTTTCAATAATACGTTTAATAGCAGCAGACTTGGGACGTGCAATTTCAACCGTATATGACAAGTACAGAATTTGTAGAGGCATCTTAGCGGTTGTGTGTACACCAATAGCCCACGCAGTAAACAAGCCTAAGGTGGTCGACTTGGCTGAATTATGGCTAACAATATAATCTTTAGTTAAGAATGTATGACATTTGTCTTCTACTTCAATACAACGTACTTTTTCTACTGTTGATGGGCGAATATCTTTAATGCTGCGGCAAGGGAGATACTTGGTGCATGGAGTATATCTTTGGGCTTTACGATTTAAGTAAAAAGGTTTAATACTGTTCGGTAATTTGATACCTAAAGTAAATGACGGTGTTGTTGTACGTACTCGTTCTTGGTGTTTATTTAAGTATGTATTTAGCTGTGGAGCACGTTGTGTTGCTATTCCTCCAAGGGATTGAACTAGTTCTGTTACATCTTTAACAAGGGACATGGATGTTGTACAAAAAGATACGCCCCCTACAGAAGTAACAGTACCATCCGTGTCTAGCAAACCTTGCAATAAGGCTTCTCGATCAGGTATAGATGCTGTCAAATAAGACTTGGGAATAAACTTGTCAATTGATGTCTTGCCGTATACCCCCAGTGTTTTTAAGATCTCACGTACAACACTTGGTTTTCCTCCGGCAAGAACCCCTTTAACGTGTGCAATATTATATCCATATTTTGCTACTTGTTTAAAACGATAGTTTTCTGGTAAACCTGTGGAACAACGCTCCACGATTTCTGGATCTGCGCTGCATAAGGAAAGATTGCCAGAACTTAATGACCCATCACCAAGCAGTGCTCCCAATAAATACGGATCCAAGGGAAGCTCAGTTTCTGGATATTCAACTGGTTGTGTAACAGGAATTTGGTAACGCGGATAACCCCTGCTATCTAACCAAGGTTTTTCCCCTGGGTCACAAGTTGCAGTAATTCTTTTAGTCGGTGCTCCAGAACGACCATTACCTTTGATCCCCACTGTTTTTTGTGTACGAATCTCATTAAGCGTCATACTGCGCCAATCACCTTTTTCATCTGTACCCATTCGACGCACCTTCCATAGGTGTTGGTCATCGCAACGAACAGAGGATCCATCAGTAAAGACAACTTCCCACGTAGCAGATTCGTCGTAATCTGAAATACTTACTATCTCAGTTAATTGACCACGTTCAGAAAAAACAAGGTCACCAACCTGTAACTCACCTATAGGTACCCATCCATTTGAAGTGGCAACAGGTGTAGATACTGCTAATGGCCCTCTGGGCCCTAGGAGGTCGATGTTGGGACCTGAAATTCCTTTTAGGCATGTACTATCCTCACCCGTCACAAAGTACCGGTGCCAGTCCTTGTGGTGGGCAGCTGGAGGTTTATTGGCTACGTACTCACAAAAGAAACTAAAATCTTCTCTAGCTCTTTTTGCTAGTTCCAGGTTATCAGCTGGTTTTACTGTGTAATTTTTTGCAGCAGCCCTCGCATTACGGCGATACGCCAGATGTAAGTATGAGGGCATAACTAGATTCAACTAAGTTAAATATAGCTTATCACTTAGCTTTTTGTTGTTTATAGCTACGTGCTTTCTCTAATGCAGCTTTACGTTTAGTCTTATCATCCATATCTGAACCGTCTTCGTTCTTTGCCTCTTTCTTCTTGAAGACCTCAAGAACTTCAGGAGGCATCTTCTTCTTGGACATTTTATCGGGCACCTGATAGGCGACGCCCTAGTTCTTGCACATCCTCATCTGAAAGACGAGCTGCTCGCCCAGGAGCCATTATCATGCCACCACGGAGTGGGGGACGACCACTACCAATATTACCTCCCCTGTTTTCAGTTGCACGTAAACGCGCATCTTCTGCCATGTTTTGATAATCAGGCTCTAGTCCTGGGCGATAACCCCCTGGAGCACCCATACCACCAACAGGAGATTCGTTCTGATGACGTGACATATTTTCCATACCTTGTTGCGCACGTTGACGCATCAGGGCTTCTTGCATGGCTTTATCACCAGCGGCTTGTACACCACCCTGGCCAGCAATTCGCGTGTTACCTGCTCCCATGACTATTTCCCCTTCATGGCACGAAGACGATCCATCTTAGCTTTCATGTCTTCTTTACCACCTTTAGCGGGAGGATTGGGGGGCACAGCCTTTTTACCAGCTTTTGCATCAGCAGGCATCGGCTTCTTGCCAGCCTTAGCATCTTTCTTGGAGGGAACTTTACCGGCCATGTGTTTGCCTTATTGATAGAACTATTTTAAACCATTATTCTTCTAATTGCATTCTTGCCCATACACTCATTGCAGCTTCTTTTAAAGGACCTTCGATTGGGTCATCTTTAAATATAAAAGCTAACTCACGAATAGCGCGGTCTGCACCAGCCATCAATAAGCCTTTCCTATCTTTATTAGCAGTGAACTGCTCTACTTGATTTATGGTGCCACGGAGTTCTTTTTCCATGGCAGCAATTCTTGCTACACCACTGTCTCGCTTAACGCCGTAATTCTCGATATCCTCACGAAGAAGACGTATGTCTTCTTTCATGTGTTCAATTTCATCCAACAGTATACGCCTGTGATCAGGCTTTGGGTACTTAAGAGTTACCCATTCCTCACACGCAGTAATGCTGCCTAGATAGCCAAGGAACCGAGCATAGAGAAAACATTCAATAGTTGAATAGTTCTCTGAGCAAAACGAACAAAAGGACTCGTGCGTACCAGGATCTAATCCTTCAGCCCACGCATCAAAGACTTCAGTATTTGTAAGCTCCACGAGCCTGGGCAGAATCCCTGGCTTCGTCGCTTTGACCGAACTCTTGCTTTTGTGAGGCTCCTGCACGTTCTTCAGTTGCTTGTTTTCCAATGGTTTCTCGTTGTTCTCTTCCGGTATCTTCTAATTTTTTCTTGGAAAACTCGTAGGCAACACCAGCTGCTTGGCGATATTTATCAACATCAAACCAGTCATCTTTATTAGCTGAATCCAATGGATCCTTTGCTGTTGTTGTGGTGTCCGCCATTTGATTACCTAGAAAAACTAGTAGCTTATCAGAAATTACCCATCATGCCAGCAAGGCCTTGTGCAAAAATATCACGACGTGATTCAACAGACTTTTGACGTTGTTGACGCTTTTTAGAATCCTCAAGCCTAGAAAGAAGCTGCTCAAAATTGTCAATATTAAAATAATTGTCGGTGTTGTCTTCCAGACCTAGTGTTGTTGCCATAACGAAAAACCTTTGCTAGCCAAGTACTTAAATATTATAGCAAATTAATCCTTAACTAAAATTAAAAGCTCCAACTAACTGTCTATAGAGGCCGCCACCTTGTTCAATTCTTGCAAGTTCTTTTGCTCCTTCGTTTTTTAATGATTGGGTTTCTTTGTCAATTTCTCCTTGAAGATTTGTCAACCCAGCACTATAAAGATACTGTCTTGTATCCCTAACATTTTGAATTTGCTCTTGCAGCTCCTGTGGAGTACCCGAAGTCGAGTCATTAAACGAAGGAATATTTATTTTTGCTTTATTTACAGCTGCTGTATCGTAGCTTGGCAGCAAAGATTTGTTAAATTTAAAAGTACGTTGCCCCGTTTTTTTACCTTCTGCATCAACTGTTTGTTTGCCAAACATTGTGTCATAATAATTATCCAAGTAACTGGTGTTGAATTTATCTGTGTACTCCTTGCCCTTGTACAAAGAAGATTTTAAATCATCGACCGATGTGTAGTACCCTTGATTGAATCTATCTTGCGCAGTTTGCAGCTCTGACTCGCTTACGTCTCGACCAAGGGTTTCTTGATAGGCTGATTGAATACCAGTTTTTTGGCGTTGTGGTTGAAGCTCATTGGTATAAAGATTAGTTAAAGATGTAACATCTTCTTCCGATGGGGTCAAGCCATACTTGGTTCTATAACTCCGTACGGCATCTACTGCACCTGTGTAGTTTAATAGCCCTTTACGCAGTTGTGTTTCAGTGCTACCAAGTAGACCCTTGTATCCCGCTTCTCCTGCCGCCTTAGTTGCCGCTTCAGCTGCTTTTTCTTCTTCACGTATTTTGTCTAAACGAGCTTGTTCTCTTTCTTGCGCTGCATAATTTCTATTTGTAATATTTTCAAACATAGCATTTTGCTGTGCTTGAGCAGCACTTTGCTGCTGCATCATCATCATTGAAAATAATAGGCCGCTATCCATTCCCATGATTACACCACCAGTGAACGAGAATCAATTGGAGCAATTGAACCAAACATGCCAGCTAATTTACCATGATACTCACGTAGCTTATTATCTAACTCTTCTTTATTCTGTAAACGTGCCAAGGCCCTTGTTTCTGGTTCAAGTTGAAAATCTCTATTAAATCGGGCCATTTCTTTTTGCCTGACATCTTCTTTTGGATTCAATACGTCCGCCTGGAATAAACGCCCACGTTTTTCAAGGTCAAATGCAGCTTGCGGAGCAGTTGTAAAACCTACTGGACTAGAAAATTGAGCAGAAGCTAACCAGTTTTGCCCTAGTTGTTGCTGCCCAGCGGTAAAATTATTAATTGCATTTAAATAATATCCTGCATTATTTTTTTCTCTTACACCTTGTAATGCCAATTTAGCGCCTTGCGCAGCACCTGATGCTCCTATGGCTGACCCGCCAAGTTGACCAAGCATGCCTAAAGCTGCGCCCCATGGAAACATTTGATTTCCTCCTTGTTCTCCTATTGTACCAAGACCAAATCCGGGTATATCTTTTCCGGTAAAAGAACTTGGCCCCGCTATAGAGCTGTCTGTCCCAAAAGAATCCCACATTGGTTATTAAGAGATATATCTAGTGTTAGGAATTGTGGCTGGAGAAATAATACCAGGCGTTACTATCTGCGGCCTTGGATTAAGATTTAAAAGATCTGATTTAGAGTTTTCTATTGCAAGTAACGCTGGTCCGTATCCACCAAAGGGGTCTATTGCTGTCTTGATACCTGAGGTTAGAGCATCTACACCTTTACCTATCATACTGTATCTAAAAGCTTCAGCAGCAGATTCTTTACCTAACTTCTGGGCTTCAGCTGCTTCTTTCTTTCTAAAATCAGCAAGTTCAGCTAGTGAATACTGAGGCTTACTCATCATTTGAGCAAAAATAATACTGGCTCTATCTTTAGGATCTATACCTTTAAGAGAGTTAAGTGTATCTTGAAAAAGTTGTTCTTTATTAGGTGCTCCATAATAAGACTGTTGTTGTGCACCAGGGAGTATCCCATCAAAATTCACGTTATAAAAAGGCTTCTGTCCATAGGAAGGAACCTGTTTAGGAAAAGTGCCGAAAGATGTGCCCATGATTATTAACCAAAGCGAATAACAGGAGCTTGTATTGTGGATCCTGCGTAAGGATTAGTGCTTGCAATAGTACGCATTAATGCACCTGTTTCGCTTTGAGCCCCTTCCGCAAGATTACCAGCCATCGCCAGCGTACCTAAACGAGCATAGCTATTTGTTTGTAGATTAACCATTGCTTGCTGCCTTACAAGAGCATCATTTGCGGCTTGTTTTAACAGAGGATACATGGCCTCCGCCTGCCTACGAGCGGCTAAATTGTTAAAGTTTATTACTTCTTTTTGGTTTGCTAGATCCGTTGCCATATCTTTAGCACGAATCCCTCGTTGAATGTCTGCATCTCTTAAAATTTTAGCTTCTTCTGCAGCCGCCTTATTCAGTGGTATCCCAGCTACCGACAATGGAAGTGATGCAGCTGCAGGATCAGGGAAGCTGGACTCTTCTCCTGCATTAGGTGCAATAGCTCTTTGCGCTGCTCCGCCTGCTGCTGCGGCTAAAATACCTGGTGCTAAAAATCGACCTGCATATCCCAAGGCTTTAACTGGCCAGGGACCGCTTTTAATCATCCCCTCTGTAAGAACATTTGCTATCGGATTTAATACTGCGCCAGTGGCTGCACCTGCTCCTGCGGCTACTACAGCGCCAGGTAAGTTGCCTTTGAGAAGTGGATCTAGGCCAGAAAGTGCTCCACCTGTAATACCGCCGCCCAAAAGACTTTGTCCTGCACCACGGACAACGCCGGGCCTACCAGGGACTTCAGTAGCATACCGAAAAGCACTTTCAGGTCCTTGCGCAACAGCTTGTCCCAATGGAGTTTGTGCCGCTCGTTGCGCTGCTTGTTTTGTAGCTTCAGAGGCTTTGTCAGCTTGGCCTCTAAGCATATTTAGAAATCCTTCAAAACCCCCTGGATCAGTACCTGGTACAGTTGCTCGAGTTGAAGTAGACCCTGTTATAGGAGGCAACACTGATGCCATTCGATCGTTTGTCGCTTTAAGCTCTCTAATACGCGCAAGATTTTTAAGTTGTTCTTCTGTGTAATCGGCCATTTTTATTTTTAGCTGTTTGTCTATCTATATTTAAAATTCTATCAGATATTATCTTGCGGTTGATACTCAGCTAAACGAGGAAGTTGTGGTCTATTTGCAGATGCAATTGCTTCATTGACAAGTAAACCAATGGCAGCACCAGTTAAAGCACCAACACCTGCCCCTGCAATACCACGTCCAACCCTACCTCCTCTTTGTACTTCTCCTTTAAGTACTTGTGGTTTACCAAGTAAATCAAGCTGTATGGGGCCACGGGTTCTATCTACCTGCGTCACACCATATCTTGCTCCAGCTAAACCACCAGCTAACGCTGTAATAGAAGGAATGCTAATAGGATTACCCATTAATCTGATCTCTGGCTTACCTTCTAAATTTTCACCTGTTACTTTAACTGAACCCATGGTGCCAGGAATGCCGGGATCATTGTATAAGAATCCCATATAATTAGCATATCTCTCAGGAGTAAGGCTAGGAATTTCTTTTTTGGCATCTTCGTACTTCAAAGGACGCCCCCTGCGACCCTGGAAGAAACGCTCAAATAACTCAGCTGCGGGATCAGATGTTTCTTTGTAATCTTCTTCACTAGGTTCATTTTGTTTGTAGCCCGCTGGCCGACCTAATTGTGCAATGTTAAGGGGGTCGTATGCCCCTGTAAGGGCTGCTGCTGGTTGTATAGCAACAAACCCTACGGCAGCTCTTCCGTAAGGTCCCAGGCGGTCCTCTGGGTCAACAAGCTTTTGCGCTAATTCATCAGCAATTGCACCAGGGTGGTTATATTTCCAATAAAAACGTCTTGTTTCATCGTTGACTACATCACCTAAGATATTTGCGCTATAGGCACCAAGGAAAGCAAGAGGTGTTTGTCTTGGCGTAACACCAGCCGTACGCAGTCGTTGGTAAAATTCTGGATCTTTAACACCTTTTCCATAACCCTTTTCTTGGGCAATCTGTTCTTTTAAGCGGGCACCAATAGCCGCGCCTTGTCTCAGCCCAGTAACTTCTCCTGGTTTACGAATATATTGTTCATAGGCCCATGGAGTTTTTGCCATTAGGCTATCCCCAATATTTGTAATTGCTGTTCTAATAATGCAGCTTGTTCCGGCAATAAAGTAATCCCTGGTATATGAGCAGTGTGTTCAATGCCCTGCATTTGATACATTGTATTTGGAGACAGGGCTTGACGTTGTAGGTTATTTACTTTGTCTCTTTGTGTTAACTGTTGGTAGATTTGTTGCGGCTGTGATTCATTAGTTGGAACAACTTGTTCTTGTGGCAAGAGCGCTCCACCAGTAACCAAGTCAGTTAAAGGAGCTGATAACATTGAGCCAGCTAAATTAGCAGCAGTTTCCAATCCGGACGGTCTTTTGCGTGTGATTATTTCATCTATGTTTTTTGCATTTTTTATTATTACTTGTTCTTCTACTTCTGGGGCAATTTTTCTTGCTAGTGCCACAAGTGGATAATTTAATAAAAAATCACCAGCACTATATCCTGCAGCACCCTTCCAGCCACCTACAACACCACCCATTACTGCGTTTAAAGCCGCGCCGGGTGCCACAGTTTTAGCTACGTCTACAGCACCTGGGTGGGCGGTAAAAAACTGACCAAGTCTTGATAGTAAGTTTCCTATTGCCATATTAGTATTACTTTATCTTTATTATATTTGACTTAAACCTGGGTAGGAGATATTGGTTGCTTTTGTTCTTCTGTTGAAATTTTAGTGCCTTGCGCTTCTTCCTGATCTTTTGTGACTTCTTCTTTTTTCTTCAATAGATCAGCAACACTTGGTGTATTTTCTACCTCAGATTTAGCTTGCTTCTCTGCAGTTGCCATAAGGAATCCATGAGGATCTGGATTTCTCATTCGAGGCATTGGATTCTTAGCTGCTTTTTGTGGATTAAGTGTGGGACTTAATTTATATGCTTCCACCCAGTCGGGATTAAAATCAGGTTGCTCTTGTGGGCGTTGCGCTGTAAGGGCGCGTCCCTCATTGAAATCATAATCATCAGGACGATTAAAAGTACCCAGACCGAACATATCGTAATGTTCGTTTGTTTTTGAATTATCATCAAAAAACGGTGAGTTAGAAACAAAATTTAAATCAGGATTCAAATTAAGTTTCTTTGTCATTACACGATTTAACAAATCTTTTTCGTTAAATCGTGAAGGCACCCACGGTGGGTTACCACTTTCTGGCTTGCTTGCAAATAAATCATCAAAAGATAATTTCTTATTAGAAAACCCGTTGCGATTAAAAGGGTTTGTAATGTAACGACCAAGGTCAAGCCGTGCGTCTTTAGCCATTGCTTAACCTTTGCTCTTTTTATCTTTGTGTAAGCTTACCAGGGTTTTACGTAAATTAGCTTGTTTCACTGTTTTCTCATCATACTTATCAGGCTCAGACAATACATTCTCCTGGAGTTGAGCAGTTGTGATACCACGTTTCTTGGCCTTAGCCGTAAACGCACCTTCCTTCATACCCATATTTTGGATAAATTTTTTATCTTTTTTCTTTTTTTCGGCCATGGTGTTTATTTTTTATTATAAATCAAAAGACTGGTAATCTTAATTGTTTTTGTATTGGAGCCCATTTAAAATAAGTGGGGAAATTAGATGCAAGACGTGCTTGCTTTGATTGAGCTACATTCTGTCTAATATTTTGTTCCATCCTTGATGGAGCATGTTTTGCCATATATGCTGCAAGCTCATCAGCATAACCAGGAGTAATTTTGGGATTTGTTTCTAAAATTCCTGGAATAAAGGGTTGAGTTACTCCACCTGTAGGACTATTCATACCTGGTTTTGGAACTTGTGTTCTTATACTAGCAGGCATTGACGGTAATCCTTGCTGTCTTGCAGCTTGATACATTGCTCGATTTGCTTCTTGTGCTAATTGGCTTGAGGTGCGTCCATAACGACTGATAACTTCAGATTCAGTTAATCCACCTAATCCTGTTTGTAAATATGTCCCAGGGGCAATAGCCATTCCTCCCCTTTCAACAGCATGGCCAGGAGAAAGGGCTGCTGCTCTTGCCATGCGTCCACGTTCACGTGCTTGCTCCAGGGCGCGTCCTTGAATCTGTTGGCTCAGGTCACCACCAGGGCGTTGTACAGCTCTTGCTTCAGCTCGTGTCAAAGAAAGACCTGGACCCTGAACAGCTATGTCTTCAAAAGCAGGAGTATATGTTTGTTGACGCCTTTCAATTGGCTCTTCTGGACGTGCCGTTGCTTCGGGGTAAATTTGTGATTCTTCATATTCTGAAAGGCCTTTTGATCCTTCATATAAAGCTTGGGCTTCTGATGCAGCAACATTACGTATATCAGCCCATTCATTAGCGGGAGCAACTTTTTGACCTTGTCGTTTTGCAAGTTGTTGTTTTGCCGCGAGACCAGCTGTTTTTTCTGGATACAGCCGAGCCATCATTTCGGGATTTTGTTCCAGGAAAGAAAGTGTTCTAGACTCTCTTGCTGCAGTTGCTGCTCTTTCAGCTTCAGATGGGGGAACTATTGCTCTTGTGCCAACACCATAACGTTCTGCTGCAGACTCTCCCTGACCTGGTTCACGCATCCGTAAACGGGTAGGTTCAGATATTTGAGTAAGAGTATTGGCAGTGGTAAGAGCCCGATTTAAGAGTGGATTGGAAGACGGTCCACCAAGATAAGGGCCTGCGTTTGTTTTGGCTAGGTCAAGAGCAACTTGAATATCTTTTAACTTATTACCTGTTTGTTTTTCATATAAATCTTGTACATTTTGTAAATATTCATAATGATTTGCTGTTCCTTTTCCTGTTGTTTGTTGGTGTTTTCCAATGTCACCAAAACTTAAAACAGGAGTTCTTTCACCCTCTAGAGTTGGAACATCATATCTTGTTTGCCTGAGATAAAACGCACCTTCTTCCGTACGTACTTCTTGAATAACACCTTTTTGCAATAAAGCATCTTGCATTTGAGACGCTAGTGTTCCTTGGGATCCTACTGGCTCATAAGGATCCAGTAAAGTTTGACGTGTTCTTCCTTTTTCGTCTGTGCCTTGCAAAGTAACTAAGAAGGGTTCATGAAAAAGATCTGTGCCATATTGACGTTCAGAAGCAGCAGCTATTTTGGCATTAAAATTAGAATGCATATTATGTACAAATTGCGCAACATCTTGTTCACTAGACCAGGGCTGTCCGCTTATTGGATTCTTATGAAAAATATTTCCATAATCCATATTCATCCTATTGCTATATGGGCTAGTGCTTAAAGAAACAGGTTTAACTTTGGCATATAATTTTCCATATTTAGTTACGCCTATGTGCTCTGCATCTAAATATTCTTGTGTTGTTGAATACGTTGGCAGCGGGTTAGCACCTGAAAAATCTTCTGCCCCAGCTGTAGAGCCGTATTCTTTAATACCTCCGATTGCGTAACCTACACCAGTATTTTTATATTTTTCAGGTCCACTGGCAGAAACTCCAGGCAACGCGCCAAAAGGTGCAATTGGTTCTCTTGGTACAAAAGCAACAGCTTGTCCAATTTCAGCACCGTAACCCGTACCTGCTTCTGCGGCTTCAGGATTACGTTTTGCTATATTTGCGGCAAGTTGTTGAGCTGTAACTATTTCACCTGTATCTTTATCTTGAAATACAGGTTCTAGGTCGCTTCTTGAATAACGAGCGGGTGCAGCTGCTTTTGCTTGGAATTTAGGTTCTCCTTCTTTCCCCTTGGAAACAATCAATAACTGAGTAGCTGATGGACTCTGGGCGGTATAACCAAAACCCCTGCTTTGCAATGGTTGAATATCACCAGTAATCAAATAGTTCTTAATTGTGTCTTGATAATCTTCTGTAAGTAAATTTTCACGAATATGTTTTGTAGCAGCAAAAACTGCTTTAGGATCATACATTCCTTGAGGATTAACAGAACTACTTTCTAGTAACGCTTTTGAAATATCAAGAGGAAGTACATTGGCATCACCAATAACATTTGATAAGACATCTTCACGAAGCATCCCATTTTGATTAAATAGCTTATTGCTCCAGTCTTTTGAAATTGCTGCTGGTTTAGGAGCAGGCATTCCTTGTTTGGCTCTATCTAGAGCTTCTTGAGCTTCTTGTGAATGCGTAGCAAGAACATCTTCTTGACGTGTGTCTAGAGCATAGTGTTCTTGTTCTGTTCCAGCTTGAAGAGCCCTGAGGACACTATTAGCTAAGTCTTGAGCTTGTTCTGATTTATTAGCTCGCATTAATCTTAGTCTTGAAATATAAGACTCTGACTCTGGGTTAGTCCTGTTTAATTGATCTTCTGCTCTTGCTATTTGTTCCCTGGCTGATTGTGTTGCCATAGCAGCAACTGATCCTGCGGGTTTATTTGTAAAGTATTTGCTATACGTAGACCCTTCTAAAGACTCTTCTAGTTCTGTCATCCCAGGAAGAAGGGGTTGTGCTTGTGGCCGCTCTACTTGAGTTCTGGGAGAACGTACTCTATTTGTTTTTATGTACCAGGGATCTGGTTCAACTGCACCCTGGTTTTCAATATATTGCCTGGGTGTAAAATTTTCAGCAGTATCAACTGTTTTAAAAGGTTTAACAACTTCTGTTTCTACTTGATTAAAACCAGGTTCATTGCGTACCCTGTCAAGATTAGTACGAACAAGTCCTTCATTAGCTGCACGAGACGTTGATGTTGCAGTGGCAGGTACTTTGCGTCCTAGAGCACGAGATAAAGCATATCCACCAACGCCAACACCGGCCAAAGCTGCGCCAACACCCAGGGCATTTGTTAAATTAAAACCTTCGTCCTGTCCTTTTAATTGATTTTGACGATATTCGTAAACTTCAGGAGCTAAATCAGCTCTTTCTTCCGCATCTTCGGGGTAAGGTGTTCCGGTAGCACGGCTATATGCGTAAAAATCAGTAGGTGAAAGGGGCATTAGAGTTTATTGTCTTAATTTTGTTCTGTAAATATTCTAATGTTGATTAATCTAGGTTATAGTAAAAGAAGAAAATTAATTTTACCTATAAATGGACGCTGGAACACGACAAAAAAGAGTAGAAGGACTAGAGGCAATAAAAAATAAAGCTATGGAGATGGCTAAGAAAGGCCACGACTCTTTAGAGGTACGTGATTTTGTAACAGAATCTAAAAAACACCTGGCTTACGAGCTACCAGACCAAGAGGCATTCAACAAAGCAATGAGTGCAACATTAAAATATAAACAAAGTAAAAATCAATAATAAATATTTTAAAATTTACAAAAATTACCGGGATTAAACCCGGCTTTTTTGTCTGAATTTTTGGGCTAAGTAGGGATTTTACATACAAAAACACCCTATACAATCCTTAATTGGGGTGCAAATTTTCTGACTGTTCTCCTACCACCCACAAGTAACAGAATGTGGGGAGAAAAAAAAGAACTACGGGGTAGTTTGTATATTATAGGGGGCTGCGCATCCTTGCAACGCAGACTACACACTCACACTAGTACCATGCAACTATCACAAGCTGAAGTGTATTTTGCTCGTTGCGACCAGGCAGCAGAGTATCTGATGAGAGGCAAGAAGGTGAGCATTCACCTGGAAGTATTAGGTCAGTTTAGCGTAGAAGTCAAGCAGTGGCTTGTGGATCTCCACAATGCTATTGCGGTCGAGTGCTATGACCCAGCACGTTGCTTTGAGGATGACTTTGGACCTGAGTATAAGCTTTCCGTTCTTGTAAAGAATGGCAAAGCGATTGCCAGTGCCAAGCAAGTTAACTGACTGCCGCACACACCACTAACCTGTGGTGATATGAACACGTATTGTATCATTTGCAATACGAATACGTATCATCCTGGGTTAGGTGGTGCTAGAATACCTCGCTCTCGTTCATGTACGAGAGTCAGGTTCTAGATCCACCAATAGATAGGGGGCTGCGCATCCTAACAACGCAGATACAGCCTAGTCCGCAGGAGATGGGCACCTGCACAGCTCACAGTTAAATGTTCTTTGTTGATTCTGGCTGCTGGGATTTGAAGGCCACTTCTATGGAAGAGGCTCTTATGCTTGCAAATCAAATTGTGGAGCAGTATGCTTCCCAAGAGCATCCTTGGGGGACTATTAACCCCAGTGCACTCATTGCAACTCTTCCTCATTACGAGGAAGAAGAAGAGTACGTTTTTCTAAAAGGAACGTATCTTTGATTCAATGCTGAGTCCTACGTAAGTGGGAGCGTGAGCTGAGGGATCGAAACCCTCACTCAGCTATTGCCTACAGCGGAGATGGGCACCGCACAACAGGAGATTCCTGTGGAGCTAATTGTTTTTATTACTGCAGCTGCAGTAATGGCAACATTGGCAATAAGAGGTGCCAACTGATCCGTTAAAGCGGGCTCCAGGGTGCAAACCCCTGGACAGTTATTGCCACACACTGAGTGTGGCTTATTCACGATCATGTTTCAAACAATTTGTCTGATAGCAACCTACGCTTTTGTAGGTTACGCAATTGGTTATTGCGTTGGTTGGTCTTGCGAAATGATTAAGCATCGCTTAATTAAGTAAGGCCAAGGGGGCTGCGCATCCTTACAACGCAGACATCCAATTGCATTTACGATCATGACTACAGGTACAATCGAACGCATCATAAAAGATGCACGTTTGCTTGCCCGCCGCGACTCAACCAGTCAGCATCCATGCATTGACTGGAGCATTGAACAGAAACGTACTGAGCTGCTGGAAATGTATTTCCAGTGGCAAGATGGGGAGCTGCAGTGGGATGCTTTGCATCCACTAGCGCACTTTTTAAGGAAGTGTATTGATAGAAATGCTCTCTTGCTTAAATACGAGCAAGAGTATGGCATAGAAGATTGACGATCACAAGCAGGGGATTTAAATCCCTTGCCTGTGGTCCTCATTAGAGGATCACACTCACATTCATCGGAGGCTACATGTTAACAATGGAAATTAATAGTGATGAACGCATCACTTGGTATGGTGGCGAGTCTACCATGCTACATCTGGAACAGAAAGATGAAACAGGTACTTGGCAAGAAGCCAACTGCTGTACGTTGATGACCATGCCTACGCGCATGAAAGACATGATGGTAGAAATGCAAGAAGCATATGACTCTATGGTCAGTTAAACCTGCTATGCTTTGGAGGGTTCAGCTGACCCTCCTGGCCAGGAGTTAACTCGTCTACAGGAACTCAGGAGAGTTCCACTAAACTTCTTTGGGCGTGATGAACCTAAAGTCGTAGCAGGCATAGGGCGCCCGCCGCACGGGCTGAAGGACTATTGCGTCCTGACCCTATACATGTCTGCAAGAATTAAGATAAGGGAGGAGCTGCCC
>Ga0214917_10004527_pt1 | contig 15395 bp, 15 predicted proteins | sample LL_1208_BB_MetaG_FD_177983 | JGI IMG/M metagenome (GOLD analysis project Ga0214917, IMG submission 177983) | Freshwater microbial communities from Lake Lanier, Atlanta, Georgia, United States - LL_1208_BB | ecosystem: Environmental > Aquatic > Freshwater > Lake | place: USA: Georgia | collected... | reverse complement strand
GTGATGGTCCAAGCAGAATTTCTTGTAGCGTTCCAGATGTACCAACAGCAACTCTTTCTCCACGTGGAAGTTCTGGATGATGCGCTTCTGATCCCCAGTGCCAACCCAGTCCTGGTGCTTCAGTTGCTTTTGCAAGTGGAGATCCCATCATTACTGCGTCCGCTCCGCACGCAATTGCTTTTGCGATATCGCCGCTGCGACCGACAGATCCATCTGCAATAACGTGAACATATCGTCCACCGGATTCATCTAAATATTCTCGACGTGCAGATGCAACTTCTGCAACAGCAGATGCCATCGGAACTTCGATTCCCAAAACTTTTCGAGTGGTGTGCGCAGAACCACCACCGAAGCCAACAAGAACACCAGCAGCACCAGCACGCATTAAGTGAAGTGCACCAGTTGCGGTTGCAACTCCACCAACAATTACTGGAACATCGAGTTCATAAATAAACTTCTTAAGATTTAGTGCTTCGGTTTCTGCTGCAACATGTTCGGCACTCACTGTCGTTCCACGAATAACGAAAATATCGACGCCGGCATCGATTACAGCTTTGTGTAATTCGGCGGTTCGTGCCGGTGAAAGGGATGCGGCAACTGTTACACCAGCATCTCGAATTGTTTTGATTCGCTCTTTAATTAACTCCGGCTTAATTGGTGCAGCATAAATTTCTTGCATGCGCTTGGTTGCATGCTTATCGGGCATCGATGCAATTTCACCGAGAGGAATGCGGGGATCTTCATAGCGAGTCCACAATCCTTCGAGGTTTAGAACTCCGAGACCGCCGAGATTTCCAATGGCAATTGCAGTCTCTGGTGAAACAACGGAATCCATTGGCGCTGCCATCATTGGGAGATCAAATTTGTATGCATCAATTTGCCATGTTGTTGAAACTTCTAGGGGGTCACGTGTTCGCCGACTTGGGACTATTGCAATGTCATCAAATGAATATGCTTGTCGAGCTCGCTTGCCCGGAGCTAATTCGATATCGCTCATGATTTTCCCTTCGGTGCCTTAGTTTTTCTGTGAATAATTTGGGGCATCTGCAACGTGCAAAACATCGTGCGGATGACTCTCTTGTAAACCTGCTGAAGTAATTTGAATTAAACGACCTTCGCGGCGAAGGGTTTCAATATCGCCAGCACCCGCATAGCCCATACCTGAACGCAATCCACCAACTAATTGATGAACAACATCGGCTGCAGATCCGCTGTACGCAACTTTTCCTTCGATGCCTTCTGGAACCAATTTATCTTCAGATAGCACGTCATCTTGCATGTAGCGATCTTTTGAATATGACTTTTTGTCTCCACGAGATTGCATTGCACCAAGTGAACCCATTCCGCGATACGCCTTATATTTACGTCCATCAATTTGAACAAGTTCACCGGGTGATTCATCACATCCTGCAAGTAAAGACCCGAGCATGACAGAGTTTGCGCCAGCAACAATTGCTTTGACTATGTCACCTGAATATTGCAATCCACCATCTGCAATAAGTGGAATACCGGCTTTTGCGCACGCTTTGCTTGCTTCCATAATTGCAGTAATTTGTGGAACACCAACGCCTGCAACAACACGAGTTGTGCAAATAGATCCTGGGCCAACACCAACTTTTACTGCATCCGCACCTGCATTAATGAGTGCTTGTGCACCTGCACGCGTTGCAACATTTCCACCAATAATTTGTGTTGTAGATGAGAATTTTTTAATTCGGGCGATTGCATCAAGGACTGCACGATGATGACCATGCGCCGTATCTACAACGACAACGTCCACGCCTGCTTCGATGAGTGCTTGAGCACGATTAAATCCGTCATCGCCAACACCTACGGCCGCACCTGCTAGACCAACATTTTTTACTAACTTTACGTGGGTAACTTGTTCGTCAATCGACAAATTTCTATGAATTATTCCGATGCCGCCGGCTTTTGCCATTGCAATGGCCATTGCAGATTCTGTGACTGTATCCATTGCAGATGAAACCAGTGGAACTGAGAGTGAAATTGTTCGTGTAAGCCACGTTGCCGTATTTACTTCGCTAGGAACGACTTCGGATGCATCCGGCAGAAGTAAAACATCATCATATGTGAGGCCGAGCATTGCGATTTTCTCAGTATCGCTACTCATCGCTGCCCTCCTTTATAGTGCCGGTTTCCCAAGGAGGTCGAAGTCTATCGGTGGTTTTAGGCTCCGATTGCCCGCGTAATTTCCTCACATGCGAAGTTCAAATCAGGGGTTTTAGTCATATTCGCGCAATCACTTTCGCGCCATCCGGGTCCACCCAAAAGAATGCGCGGTGCAGGTCGAACATCAGGCAAATTTCTGAAAAATGAAGGATCAGCATTTTCAACTAATTGTGCCCATAAGAAAATTGCTGGTGGTGCAAACTTTTCAACCATGGCCTCAAGGGCTGCAAATGGTGTGCGTGCTCCAAGAAAGTGGCACTCAATATTTCGTTCAGCAAGTGCCGCAGTTAATGCGTGTATAGCTAGTGAGTGCATTTCTTCACCAACGGATGCAACTAATACTGGACGAGGATTAATTGGTTTTTGAATCATAGATGCTCGTTCGCGTAAAACTCTCTTAAGAGTCTCGGAGAAGAAATGCTCTATTTCAATTCCTTCTCCAGTTTCAGCCCATGAATTTCCGAGCATTACAAGAACCGGCACAATGACCTCTTGCCATGAGTGAATAACGCCATTTTTTTCGATGTCATTGCGAAGAGTGCTTTCAATAAAACTTTTATCTAAGGCATTGGCCGCGCTATGTAATGCATTGATGACATCCTCGCGATCAGAAAAGCTACCGACGATTTTCTCCATTTTAATTTCACTCTTTACAGTGAGTGCTTTTTCTGCAGCCTCGGCTGGTGACATTCCCGCAATGATTAATCTGCGCATTGTTGTAAGTTTCGCTAAATCTTCCAGGCGGTATCTGCGATGTGATCCGCTCTCATGTTCAGAGGGGCCAATGCCGTATCGGCGAGCCCAGGTGCGAAGGGTTGCAGGGGCTACGCCAAGTCGTCTGGCCACTGCAGCCACGGTTAAGAGCTCTTCCACGCCCCTATGGTGGCGCGATGCGACGTATCTCACCACTTGGAATGCCCTTTTTTGGAAGAAATTGAGGCCAGATACTTGAACAACCTATGAAACGGTTGTATCTTTCATCCATGGCTGAAATTTCACGTTTACCCCAACCGATCGCAGATCACTGGGAGTGGCAGTACGAGGGTGCTTGCCGCACTATGCCAAGTGAGATGTTCTTCCATCCAGATGGAGAACGTGGTCCCCGCAGGCGCAATCGCGAGAATGCGGCCAAAGCTGTGTGTGCAAGTTGTCCTGTGATTCAACAGTGTCGTGCGCATGCTCTGGCTGTTCAAGAGCCATACGGAATTTGGGGCGGTCTATCTGAAGATGATCGCTTAGCGATTATCGGCAATGAAAAACCATCAGAGGTTTACCACGCTTCATAATCTACTTTGTACTTGTTTATTTTTTAATATCTAGGGTAAATAAAAAACCCCTTCGCAATTGCGAAGGGGTTTTTTATCTTTAATTAGTGTGAATGCCCACCTGGGCCATGTGAATGACCGTGGCCACCAGCATCTGGAGCTTCATCGGCTGGACGCTCATATACAACAGCTTCTGTTGTAATAAACATTGCAGCAATTGAAGCAGCATTTGCAAGAGCAGAACGAGTTACTTTCACGGGATCAATAACACCATCTTTTGCTAGATCACCATAGACATCTGTCGCTGCGTTGAATCCTTCGTGTGCCTTCATTGCACGAACTTTTGCTACAACTACATAGCCTTCAAGTCCGGCATTTTCTGCAATCCATCGAAGTGGTTCATCGCACGCTTTGCGAACAAGGCGAACACCGACAGCTTTATCGCCAGTAAATCCAAGATCGCCTTCGAGTGCATCAGCCGCGTGCACTAGTGCAGCGCCTCCACCGATAACGATTCCTTCTTCAACTGCTGCGCGTGTAGCTGAAATAGCATCTTCAAGGCGATGCTTTTTCTCCTTCAGTTCTACTTCTGTATGAGCACCGACTTTAATAACACAGACTCCACCAGCGAGTTTTGCAACGCGCTCTTGAAGCTTGCCGCGATCCCACTCAGAATCTGTCGTCGCTAATTCATTACGAATCTCTTGGACACGTGCTGCTACAAGTTTCTTATCTCCAGCGCCATCTACGATTGTGGTTGCATCCTTTGAAATAACTACGCGACGAGCTTTACCAAGTGAATCGATTCCGATTTGGTCTAACTTCATTCCAACTTCGGCTGAAATAACTGTTCCACCAGTAAGAATTGCAATGTCTTCGAGCATCGCTTTGCGGCGATCTCCAAAGCCAGGTGCTTTTACTGCAGCGGATGCGAATACACCGCGCATGCGGTTTACGACGAGTGTGGAGAGCGCTTCGCCCTCTACATCTTCGGCGATGATTAGTAGAGGCTTAGATGCCTGTGCAATTTTTTCAAGAATTGGAAGCAACTCTGCGAGCGCAGAAATTTTGTTTCCAACTATTAACACATACGCATCTTCAAGAACAGCTTCCATGCGATCTTGATCGGTTACGAAATACGGAGAGATATAACCCTTATCAAATTGCATACCTTCTGTGAATTCGAGTTCGAGTGCAGTTGTTGATGCCTCTTCAACTGTGATCACGCCATCTTTGCCGACCTTATCCATCGCTTCTGCGATGAGATCTCCGATGCTGCGATCTTGTGCAGAAATTGTTGCTACGTCTGCAATCTGAGCTTTGTCATTCACGACGGTTGCATTAGAGCGAAGGCGTTCTGAGACTGCTGCTACTGCAGCTTCGATGCCGAGTTTTAGATCCATTGGTTGTGCACCAGCTGCGAGGTTACGAAGTCCTTCTTTAACCATAGCCTGTGCCAAAACCGTTGCAGTTGTTGTTCCATCACCAGCGACATCGTTGGTCTTTGTAGCAACTTCCTTAACTAACTGAGCGCCCATGTTTTCGGCTGGATCAGAGAGTTCAATTTCCTTTGCAATGGTTACGCCGTCATTTGTAATTGTTGGAGCACCGTACGCCTTTGAGATAACTACGTTGCGACCCTTAGGTCCGAGAGTTACTTTGACGGTGTCGGCAAGAATATTGACGCCACGTTCCATCGCACGACGAGCATGCTCGTCGAAATCTAGAATCTTTCCCATTTACTTCTCGATAACAGCGAGAATGTCACGAGCAGATAGAACTAAGTACTCTTCGTTGTTGTACTTAACTTCAGTTCCGCCGTACTTGCTATAGAGAACAACGTCGCCAACTTTGACATCCATTGGAACGCGAACACCATCATCAAAGCGACCTGGTCCTACAGCTACAACAGTGCCTTCTTGTGGCTTCTCTTTCGCTGTATCTGGGATGACAAGACCTGATGCAGTCGTTGTCTCTGCCTCATTGGCTTTAACGACAATGCGATCTTCAAGCGGCTTAATGGCTACAGCCATGGGTATAACTCCTTTTGTTTCTAAACGAATGGGCCTGGAATCGCAATTAGCAGACTCGACCCTTGAGTGCTAACGCCAAGAGTAGGGTGGCTATTCCCGAGGTGCAAATTAGATTAACTCACGCTCACAGTGGTGACTTCAAGGCTGGATGTGGCGCTGAAATCAATAGCCGAAGGCGCACGCCCGGCGCTGCTCATGAGCGAACCAAGGGCAGCAACCATCGCCCCGTTATCGGTGCACAAAATCGGCGATGGGATTCGTAGGCGAACGCCGACATCGGCGCAACGCTCTTCGGCTAATTGTCGAAGTCGCGAATTGGCGGCAACTCCCCCAGCAATTACCAAAGATTCAATACCGGTTGCTTGGCAAGCAGCTAAAGATTTTTGCAAAAGCACATCAACGATTGCCTCTTGAAAAGAAGCGGCAACATCGGCACGTTTGTATGTCGGTGTTGATTCCAAATATCTGGCAACTGCTGTCTTCAAACCTGAGAATGAAAAATCATAAGGACGAATACGCCAATCCTCTGCCTGTGTTAGACCGCGCGGAAAATTAATGGCATTTGCATCACCACTTTTTGCTTCGAGATCGACTGCAGGTCCACCAGGAAAACCTAATCCCATAACTCGTGCAATCTTGTCGAATGCTTCACCAGCGGCATCATCCATTGTTGATCCCAAAGAAGTGACTGATGAAGTGATGTCATTGATTTGCAAAATCGATGAGTGCCCACCGCTTACCAAAAGTGCAATCGTCGGTTCAATGGCTCTGTCATGAGTTAAGTAATCAACACTGATGTGAGCGGCTAAGTGGTTAACACCAAAGAGTGGTTTATCTAAAGCTAAAGCAAGGCCTGCAGCTGAACTTGTACCAACTAAAAGTGCACCAACTAATCCTGGACCTGCAGTTACTGCTACAGCATCAATATCTCTTAATGAAACTTTTGCACTGTTAAGTGCGCGATCAAGAGCAGGAATTATCGCTTCCAAATGTGCGCGGCTTGCAATTTCTGGAACCACGCCACCAAAGCGCGCGTGCTCTTCAACGCTGGAAGCAATCTCATTGGCAAGTAAGGTTCGACCTTTAACAATACCTATCGCCGTTTCATCACAGGATGTTTCGATTCCGAGGATCAATGGTTGGCTCATGAGAGCTCTTTTCGCATTACATGGGCATCAAGGCCTGGACCGTAATAATTTTTACGAGTATTAATTATGGAATAACCAAGGGATTCATAGAGTGAAATCGCATTCGTATTCGTAACTCCAACTTCAAGCATCATCGAAGGTGCTGCCCGCATCTGTGACCACTTTTCTAGCGAGTCCATAAAGTGTTTAGCAATTCCTTGTCTACGTGCTTCTGGCAAAACTGCAACAGTTAAGACATCGGCATCAACTCCTGATGACACAACCATGACTCCTGCATAACCCACTATTTGTTTTTTAGAATCGAGTGCAACGATGAAATAACGCGTCTTAGGAATTCCAGAAAACTCTTCTTTAAACTGACCCATTGACCATGGAGAATCCGCAAATAAAGTGCGCTCTATTGAGACTAAAACTGGAAGATCTAACGGCATGGCCTCGCGATATGTAATATCCATTATCGCTCCACTGTCGGAACAGCATCTGGCCTGCGTAGATACATTGGTTGATCCACGAGCGAAAGCAAATGAAATCTAGAAACCTCTGGATACGTTGCATCTGCACAAAGTCCATATTTATGTGCACCTTCACCGACAAAGTGGGTACCACTAACTTCTGTAGGAAGATTTACATGTGGTCCATTCACTCTTTTGCCCTCTTTGTATAGGGCCCAATAAATTTCTTTACGTCGTGCATCTGTGGCGGCTATATATTCTGATGCTGTACATGCAATCGCATCGAGTGAGCAGACTCCCGTTAATTCAATATTTCGCGCCCACGCGAAAGCTTGAGCAAATGCAATACCAGTCCGCAAACCTGTATATGGCCCAGGTCCCATTCCAACAATTACTCGAGAAATTTCATTATTAATCAGAAGCGCTCTTTGCACTAAACGTGGAACTGCTTCGGCATGAGCGTTCACTCCATCTTCGAATTCTGACCAAAGAACTTGATTATCAGCAATTAATGCAACCGAAGTTCTCGAAGTAGATGTATCAATAGCTAATAAGGCACTCATACAGAAAAACCTGACCATCTATTGCCAACGCAATTAAATGAGACCTTTCGAATTTCTTCGCTTCGATCAATTGTGATTTCGAGACGTTGATCAGAGAGTCGCGCAGATTCGGCTCCACCCCATTCAATAACTGTGACAGCTTTTTCTCGATCAGAATCTAAGTCAAGATCATCTAAAAAAAGTGACGCTTTGCCTGAATCTAATAGTCGGTAAACATCGACATGAATAAGTGGCAAGGTTGCTGGATAACTCTTTGAAATTACAAAAGTTGGTGATGTAACGCTCTTAATTCCCAGTGCTTGTCCAATTCCCTGCACTAAAACAGTTTTACCAGCGCCTAACTCACCGTTGAGCAAAATCAAATCTCCGGCGCGAAGTTGGGAGCCAATTAGTGCACCGAGATTTTGCATCTCTTGTGCACTCGAGATTTCAATCATAATGAATACAGATTAGTAGATGAAAAGAAGAACGGGGGCCTGGTTACCCAGACCCCCGCTTTTTACTTCTTGATTACTTCAGTTGTTACTTCTGGTAGTACTTCAGAAGTGGCACTGAGTATTCGCGGTCAAAGAGAAGACCGTCCACACTTGCAACTGCCTTTTCAACAGCCGCATCTGATGGAACTGAACCTGTCTTTGCCGCACTTGCTGCCAACTTAGCAACAGTTAGAACTTGATCAGATGAGAACTGGCAGTGACCAGTTCCATTTGGCCACGCAGGACTGCTTCTATCTGGAGCACCAGTTGCAGTGAATCGAGTCCACTTGTCATCTGTAGTAACCCATAGTGGCAAGAACTTCTTTGTGTTCTTCAGGTTCTTATTAGTTAGCCACTGTGAATTGCCTGCAGGTGTGATCATGTCAGCAGTGCCAGTCATAGTGATGGTTGGTACAAGCGCTTTGCCCTTGTGTGCAACTTGAGCCTTGAGACCGTTAAGTCCTTGATCAGTTGCAGCAATGCGCTTTCCGTATGGAGAGCTCAAGATTGCGAGCATTCCATCAATGGCGCTGTTGCCACTAAGTGCGACGTTAAAGCTTGCGCGCTCATCAGCAATTCGCTTTGCATAATCTGTTGCAGTGTTGTCATAGAACGCTCCGCCTACGCGACGTTCTAGATCAAGAGTTGCAAAGATTCCAAGTCCTGCTGCATAACCAGCATTTTCGCTAATCGCAATTGCTGGAGCAAGTGCAAGTGCGAAAGCGGTTTCTACTCCAGGAAATGATGAACCATCAATGTGTTGGCTCTGTGTTGGAACACCAGCCATCAGACCAACGAGTGTCAGCGCGCTGCGGGCAGGAATTGCCTTAATGGTTGCTGGCATCACTGAAGTTGCTGGCCATGTCTTTGCGTTATCAGTTTCTAGGATTGTTCCACCAATGTGAGTAAGAACTGCTACCACTTTTTGGAGATTCAACGCAGCTTGTCCAACACCCGCTGGTCCATCTGCATAACCACTAACGGTGATGCTTGGATCAAAGAATGTCTTCATGCCCCAGAGAAGATCTTGGGCATATGTGAGCTCTGCATTGACGTTTCCAGCTGCTGTACAAATTGGTGCAGCAGATTTGATTAACTTTGGAAAACGCTCTGCTAGTGCTTGAGTAATAAAGCCACCCATTGATGCACCCCATGCGATAACACCCTTTGTGTCAGGAAGTTCTGACTTAAGGATTCCGATGAGTTCAACGTTTGTCTTTATCGCAGATCCAACAGTCCAGCCTTGTGTGTCAAAACCAGAACCAGCAACTGCATAACCAGCAGCAAGTAATTGGTTTACGACATAAGTTGATGGACCAACTTCTGCACTCATGTCCACGATGTATGGAGTTGTTCCTCCTGGAGGTTGAATACCAGCTGGAAGGTTTACTGCATAACGGTATCCGTGTGACCAGAGGTACACAGTTCCATTGAAGTTCTCAGTGTTGGTGCGATATTCAAAGTTTGCACCATCTGAAGTCTTGCCTTTACATACTTCTACGTAGAGACCGTTTGAAGTTTGCTCAGCATCACATGATGAAGCGTAGGCAGCAGGTGCAATTGCAACTGCTGACATTGTTACGAGGGATGCTGCAACAGCTAATGCTGCGAAGCGTGATTTCTTCATAGTTAAGTTCCTCATGAGTTTGTAGGCAATCCGTTAGTAGGAAGTGGTGCACGTGAAATCGTTGCAGAGACAACTGCTCCGGATCCGGAATCAGTTGTGTAAAGAATTCTCTTGCCATCGATTGGTTGAAGTGAACCTGTTGCTGAGTACTTGCCAATCCAGTAGCCGGAGTATCCGACGTGTGAATTTGGTGAGTACTTAAGCGGTGTAAATCCAGCACTGGCAAACTTTGCACCCTTATCTTCGATGGCTTTAATAAGACCAGCGCGTGTTGGGTTCTTGCCTGCTGCACGAAGTGCTTGAACTGTCAGCATTGCTGAGTTCATGCCCTGAAGTACGGTGAGATCAAATGTTGATCCTGGTACGTACTTCGCATAAATACTCTTAAAGAAGTTCACGTACTCATCAGTTGTATCAGATGGGTCTGGCGCAAAGCTTGTTCCAATCGCACCATTGAGAATTGCTAGTGGAACTCCACCAGCTCTAAGAGTATTTGAATCTCCACCAACTGAACCGAGCATCCAGCCAACTGTTGGACGGTATTGCAGACCTGCTGCTGCACCGAGAACTGCGGCCGATGTTGTAGTTGTTGCGAAGATGATTGCAATATCAACTGCTTCGGGCTTTAGCTTTCCTGTAATCCAGCCCTGAGCAGCTGCAACTGTATCCGCACCTGTTGGGAACTTAATTGTTACAGCTGGCTTAAGTCCTGCAGTTTCGAAACCTGCGATGGCATCTAGTCCAAAGTCATCATCTTGAACAATAAGTGCAACTTTCTTGCCCTTGTAATTGTCATCGATGTACTTAGCCATAATCTTTGCTTCCATTACGTATGAAGGAAGCACAGCAAATGTAGTCTTGTACTTTGCCTTATCTGCAAATCCGCTAAATCCTGTGTTCACAAATAAATCTGGAACACCGCGGCCGCTGAGGTTGGCAGAACGAAGTGCTGCAAGGTGATTTGCAGTACCAAGTGCTCCAACGATCGCGAAAACTTTATCTTTCATGATCAGATCGTTTGTCGCCTTGACTGCAAGAGTTGGAACGTAAGCATCATCTTTTGAAATCAGATTGATCTTGCGTCCGTAAACTCCACCATTGTCATTGACGTGAGAGAAATACGCTTTCATCGCGCCAGGAATTTTGCCGTAAACAGCTGCAACTTTTCCTGATAGCGGCGATGTAATTCCAAGCTTAATTTCGGTACTTGTAATACCTGGTTGGCTCGCAGCTTGTGCTGGCATTGTTGATAACGCCATTGCTCCTGCTGCAATCACCGCAGAAACGAACAGTGCTCGTTTCTTAGGAGTGTTTCTGATCATGTAAGTCCTTCCATTGAGGATTTCCGAGGGTTTGTTTAGTCAGAATGTGCTTTGCGTTTGTGACGCAGATGATGCAACTTTTCTCCCGGTCCATTCGGTGTGAATAGAACCGCAAGAATAAGTAGTGCACTCACCAACAATCCTGGCAAGGTCGAGATGATTTTCAACGAGTCACCGAATCGGCTCGCAACCGAATCGGCAATCTCAGGGATAATCACCAAGATCACTGCCCCTAGCATCACACCTTTTAGGTCATAAATGCCAGAGACAACGGCGCCTGTCACCAGCGCAAATGATAGGGAAAGGGGGAAAGCAGAGGGCGAAACGGTGCTTATGGTCAAAACAAGCAGCGCTCCGGCCAATCCGGCCAGCCCAGAGCTCAGGGCAAAGGCAAGGACCTTTTGGCGGCCGGTATGGACCCCACAGAGCTGGGCTGCGACTTCGTTACCGCGAAGTGCGCGCCATGTTCGTCCATATTTAGATCTCAAAATATTTGATAACCAAAACATGGTTATTAACGCAGCAAGTGTCGTGATCCAGAAGAACCATTTGTATTGAGAAAAATCTTCACCCAAACGTGCAGGTGGTAAACCTGGATCTAAATAAATTCCTTGTTCGCCACCCAAAATTGAAAATTGATTTGCAAGTGATGGAAGACCAACTGCTAATGCAAGAGTTGTGCCCGCAAGATATGGACCAGATAAACGCGCAGCGGCAAAACCGAGCACCCCACCAAAAATTCCGGTCAAAAGTGCTGCCATAACAAATGCAAACCACAGCGGTAGCGATGCATTTGCAACGCAAAGTGCTGCGACATATCCGCCAAATGCCATCAATGCACCATGACCAAGTGAAATCTGTCCTGAATATCCAGTGAGCAAAATGATGGAGCCAATTGCAATTGTGTACACCGCAATAGATGCACCTTGATACACACGTAATTCATCTACACGATCGCCAATAAAGAGTAGAACCCAACCGAGTGCAATAAATAGGAGTAAACGTTTACGCACGACGGCTCCTCTTTCCAGCAACGATTCCGGATGGACGAACCAACAAAATAACGATGAGGAATACAAAAGCAGTTGGGAATATCAAAGATGTGCTTACATAATTTGAAACAAAAGTTACACCCAGACCTAAGACCAGGCCACCAACAACAGCGCCAACCATACTTTCTAATCCACCGATTACGGCTGCAGCAAAACCAAAGACTAGGAGAATGTCTAATGAGTTAGGAGAAAGGTATGAAGTTGGTGTTGCCAAGATGCCAGCGATTGCACCGGCAGCACCTGCAATTGCCCAACCGAGTGTTCGGATCTCATTAACTCTGACACCAGAGAGTCGTGCAATTTCAGGTGAAAATGCAGATGCACGTAATGACAATCCTAGATTTGTTTTCTGGAAGAGTAGTGAAAGTACGATTAAAACTATTGCAACAATGAGAATTACTAGTGCGTTATATGGAGCAAATGGCAACACTTCTGATCCGAGACTGTATCCATCTAATGAAACTGGTGCAGCGATTGGTTTGAGTTCTACTCCCCAAATAAATCCCACAATAGCGCGCAAGATACCTAGCAAACCAAGCGTGGCCACAACTGGTGCAATTGCAACAATTGGACCTGTCGTAACTCGTTTGAAGAGTGGGCGCATAAAGTATCGATCAACAATCGCACCGAGTAATGCTCCTGCAAGAATTGCGACAATAAAGGCAAGCCAGAAAGACCCAGTTCGATTAACAACTTCGTATGCAATATATGTAGAAACGATTGCTTGACCCGCTTGTGCAAAGTTAACAACACGAGTTGATCGCCATACCAATACAAGAGAGATAGACATCAAGCTATAGATGGCTCCAAGGGACAAACCGATGAGAAGCGAGCTAATAAATTTATACATAATTAGTACCCCAAATAAGCCGCGCGCACGGCTGGATCATTGAGGAGAGATTGAGCGCTTCCTGCTACAACTACTTTACCTAAGTTCAATGCGATTCCAGTATCAGCGATTTCAAGGGCGCCTAATGCATTTTGTTCTACTAAAACAACTGTGAGCGACATCTGATCGCGTAAAGATTTAATGGTTTGGAAAATCTGTTCGATTACCAAAGGAGCTAATCCAAGTGATGGTTCATCTAACAACAAAAGTTGTGGCCTAGACATAAGTGCTCGACCAATAGCTAGCATCTGGCGTTCGCCACCAGAGAGCGTGTCAGCGCGTTGCTTAATTCTTTCACCAAGAATTGGAAAGAGTTCGATGACGTCTAATTGCGTAGATTTCATCTCTTTTTTATTTTTGCGCCAAATTGCTCCGAGGTGGAGGTTTTCTTCAACACTGAGTTCGGCGATGACCGATTTACCTTCGCCAACGTGAGCAATACCGTGACGTACGTTGAATTCAGGTTTGACAGAGAATAAATCATGATCATTCCACTGCGCGCTTCCATGAGTTGCGCTCTTTAATCCAGAAAGTGTCCGCAGCAGTGTTGTTTTACCTGCGCCATTGGAGCCGATAATCGCTGCAATTTTTCCACTTTCAACTGTGAATGAAACACCTGAGACTGCCCGAATTGCGCCGTGATCAACGCTGAGATTGCTGACAACAAGACTCATGAGTTCACCTTCGATGCACCCAAATACGCAGCAATAACGGCTGGATCTCGTCTGACAATGTCGGCGGTGCCACTTGAAATTACTTCACCAAAATTAAGTACGTAAAGACGATCGCAGACAGTCATAACAACATCCATGTGGTGCTCGACAATCAGAACAGACATTTGTGCCGTGAGATTTCTAATAAGTGAATTCATCCACTCAATATCTTGTTGTCCAAGACCACCTGCTGGTTCGTCGAGCATCAAGATCTTTGGCTCACTTACAAGCGCTCGTGCAATTGCAACTCGCTTGGTGTCTGGATACGAAAGTGTGTCTGCTCTGCGATCTGCAATTCCGGTCGCATAGACGCGTTCAAGTGCCGTTTGAGCTCGTTCACGTAAAACTTTTTCATCTTTACCTGTGCGACCAAGTGCTGCAGAGATAAGTCCAGAGTGACTAAATTTTTGTGCACCGAGCATCACATTTTCTAAAACAGTGAGGTCTCCAAATAAACCAACTCCTTGCAAGGTTCGAGCTATGCCAAGTTCTGATAAGTGATGTGGCTGTGGCCATGCATGTTTATGACCATCTAAAAACAATTCGCCTGTGTCTGGTTTTACAAGACCGCAGATTGCGTTAAACGCTGTGGTCTTTCCTGCGCCATTTGGACCAATTAGTCCAACAACTTCTCCAGGTTTTACTTCTAAATGAACATCGCTGAGTGCGCGCAAACCACCAAATGAAACGGTGAGACCACTAATGGCTAGGAGGGAGTTTTCAGTAGACATGAGGTTCATAGATTCTAGGCACACGTGGGCCGATTCGGGTAACAATCTCGTAATTTATGCTCGAACTTGCACGTCCCCAATCATCTGCGGTGTATTCCCCATGGGATCCGTCGCCAAAAACAATTACCCAATCCCCTGATTTCGCGGTGCAATCGGCACCCAGATCTACAACAAATTGATCCATCGAAACCCGACCGATAATCGGAGCTCTCTTTCCGTTAACAAAAACACCTACTCCTTGGGCGATGCGAGGAATTCCATCTGCATAACCCATCGCAACAACACCTAATTTAGTATCTGCACTCGTATGTGCACTTGCACCATATCCAACTGGTAAACCTTTAGAAACTTCTTTAACTAAATGTAACTTGGCTCTGAGTTGACCAGCTGGGCGCAAACCTAAATCTTTACTCGTGCCCATATGCGTTAAGTCAGGAGTTAATCCATACATAGCGATTCCAACTCGTACCATTGTGAAATAAGATTTTGCATCTTTTATGGCAGCTGCAGAGTTTGCCAAATGTTTAATCGGTGGCTTAATTCCAATGACTTCTAAGTCTTGAACCATCTCTTTAAATTTCTCGAGCTGATTAGTGTTTTGTTTCTCACCAGGTTCATCCGCTCTCGCGAAATGAGAAAAAATACCCACAACATCTACGTTCGTAAAATCTTCTTTCAATAAATCTTTCCACTCATCTAAAAATCCACCGCGTGTCATTCCTGTATCAACTTCGATGTGGACTCTGGCCTTCTTGCCAGATTTGCTGGCCGCTGAACTAATCTCTCGCAGAGACGTAATACTTGAAACTCCACAATCAATATTTAGATTAATTGCTTGCTCAAAATCAGAACCGGGTGAAACCAACCATGCCAGAATCGGTGCATCTATTCCGTTTTCTCTCAATGTGATCGCCTCTTCAAGTAGCGCGACACC
>Ga0214917_10004526_pt1 | contig 15398 bp, 8 predicted proteins | sample LL_1208_BB_MetaG_FD_177983 | JGI IMG/M metagenome (GOLD analysis project Ga0214917, IMG submission 177983) | Freshwater microbial communities from Lake Lanier, Atlanta, Georgia, United States - LL_1208_BB | ecosystem: Environmental > Aquatic > Freshwater > Lake | place: USA: Georgia | collected... | reverse complement strand
GTTGGAGGTTCAAATCCTCCACGGCGCACTTGGTTTGCGGCTGTAGTTCAATGGTAGAACGCTAGCCTTCCAAGCTAGACACGAGGGTTCGATTCCCTCCAGCCGCATATTATTGCTAATCAATGTCTTAAGATAAAAAATTAGACATAAAATTAGACAAGACTTCGGTTTCGTCATTCATTTCATAGTAGTAAGATAGAGTCAGATTTAATAGGCAGGTAAATGGCGTTTGGCTTTTTCCCTAGCTAGCTGTTTTCGGCGGTTTTCCCGACTCACGCAACTTTTGCACCACCCTCCCCGAATTAAGATCACTGATGGCTTTGTTTGCCATTCCCTACCGCATTTTCCGCATCGAAAGGGATAACTAGCCAAAGCTCCAACCCATTTTGTGGCCAAGCATTTGCCTCCTCTCTTAAGGGCAGCGGCTTTCATTCTGCCCAAGTAATCCAGTTTCCGTAGTCTTTCAGCCCATCGCTTCTTTTGAGCACAGGGCTTGCACCAGCCTTGATGAACGAGAAGATTTTTAGGCCAACCTTCCCATTCCCTACCACAATCCCCACAGCGGAATCTGTGCTTTTTATCGAAACCCAAGAATTCTTTAGAAAGACATTCGCCACCCCTTTTTTTCGCAAACTCTCTCAATCTGATTAAATGGCGTTGGCCTTTTTGGAAAAGGCGGTCACGCAACTCTCTCCCTCCCGAACCAGCCCACCAAGCTTTCTTCTTTTTTGTGACAATCTTGTATCTGCAAGTAGGACACCACCGGCCACTCAAGATGCCAAAATAGTCATTCCTCCATCGGTGGCCGGATGTGCATTCAAAATGATATTTATGTCTCCCTCCCATCCACCGGGGATCAAGCCATTTGCCCTTATGCCTTTTTACGAATCTCTTTAACATTCTTACGGCCTTTTCCGCCTCCTCTCGGTTCCTGTTCCAAGCCGGGGCATAGTTAATTCGTAATCGCTGTGCCCCAGCGGGAACTCGAATGCCCAGCTGACGGCATCTGCGGATCACCTCCGGGAGCAGTCTTTCCAATGGGAACTTCCAGCCGACCTCCGGAATCTTCACCAGGCGGACACCATGCTGACGGCATAGCCTGGATTTCCGCCGATCTAGAAAAACCTGTCTCTTGTATCTGGCTTGTGATTTTTGGAAAAACCTTCGCTCTCTGGCATAGTGCTGTCGGCCATGGTGTTCAAAGGCCACGCCCATCCGGGGGTTGTATCCATCCAACTCTTGAGTGTGTTGAGGATCAAGGCGAAGCCAATCCGGACGGGCTTTGGGAAAACTTCTCTTAAATACTTTTTGGAAGCACAGCCGTGTCAATTCTTCGCCAACGCCCTCCGAACAATAACGACACCACCTGCCAACTCGAATCTTGGTTGCGCTCGTAATCCAGCGATGCCCATTAGCACATTCCCAGCGGTAGCGGTCATGGCTATTTCTAAATCCCTTCGAAAGTAACTTGCCCCCCCTTGCCTTGAGGATTGCCCTGACTTCTTGAATCCATGGGCGAATCCCATTTGTCACCCCTAACTACTAGCAGGGCCTGGACAGGGCAGGAAAGCAGATGCCTCAATCAGTAATCACTTAATAAAACTAGGAAAACGCGGCGAAAGAACTCAAAATCATGATGTGCGAAATAGGTTTGAGAACCCTTTTAGTCTACAAAAAAAGAAGTATTTCGACGGACAGGGCAAGCCTTTTTACAGTTGGCGAACCTTAAAAGAATCTGCCCCGGTTAAGATCCAGAAAAGCAGTCATCCCAACGCTCAGCCCTACGACGGTAAAAGCCTGGGAGATTTGCATAAGAAAATTTCTACCGAATGGCATCCAACTTGGAATAGGCCTTATACGCCTTTCGATTTCAATCCTAGGTCACATCAATGCGCTTACTGGAGTTGTAAAAAGGGTCATGTATGGATTGTCTCAATCGCAATACGCACGCATCACGACACGGGGTGTCCTTGCTGTGCCAAAAGAGCAGCAACCGAGGCAAATAATCTCCTAAAAGATAATCCCCGGTTGGCAAAACATTGGGACGAAAATAAGAATCGAGATTTAAGACCGGAGGATTTGTTACCCACTTCTAATAAAAAGCCTTGGTGGAAATGCCTAAAGGGAAAGCATAAGAAGTTTAAGGCCACAGTTTACGAGTTAAATCGGGAAAGGCGCGTCGAGTATTGTAAGGGCTGCGATCCGCGAAAGGCATCTTCCGGAAATAATATCACCGCCTTACGTCCTGATCTTGCCAAGGAGTGGCATCACTCAAATCCGATAACGCCTGATAAGGTTACTTTGGGATCAAATAGGATATTTAAGTGGCAGTGTCCTCGGTTTAAGCACCATGTCTACAAGGATACGCCATCTCACAGATCCAATGAAGATCGGGGGTGTAATATTTGCAACCAGAAGACATCAAGAAACGAGCATCGGGTTTATTGTGAACTAATTCAGATCTTCCCTGATCTGAAACAAAGGAAAAAAGTTCTTGGAAAAGAGGCCGACCTCCTTATCCCAAGCTTAAAAATTTGTATAGAAATCGATGGTGTTTTCTTTCACGGGGGGAAAGAGAAAAAGGAATGGGAAAAGACAAAACTTTGGACCTCGCATGGGTACAGCGTGATCAGATTGAGGGAAAAGGGGCTAACTCGGATCGGAGAGAACAATATATTTATAAATCCAAGGGAGATCTGTAAAAACGACGTTAACCTCCTTCTTAAAATAATTAAGGCAATCTCCAAACCAAACCGGGATCAAAAAACAAAAATAAACGAATACCTTAAAGCTCCCGTATTTAGAAATTTTACGGAATTTAGAGAGCGCGTTTCTTTTCGATGCCTTCCTTCGGGGCTGTCTCTAAAGGATAAGGCTCCCCAGCTGGTAAAGTTTTGGGACTACAAAAAAAACTACCCTTTAAAACCGGGTCTTATAAACGCTCTTTCCCATTACAAATGTCATTGGAGATGTAAAAAATGTGGGGAAGGATGGCTTGATTCCGTGCTTAATATGCTCAAGACAACGAGGCGGAAGGATAAGGGCAAAAGGTGCGGCAGATGTGAGGGCTTTATCTTTACAAAAAAGAACTCCCTTGGGGTTAAGAATCCATCACTAATCAGATTGTGGGTCTATAAAAGGAATCGCGGTCTTACCCCTTTTGATGTTTCCTTTTCTTCTGGTAAAAAGTACTGGTTTTGGTGTGCGAGAAGGGGGTGTTCAAAAAAGTATCAAAGAAGTATTGATAAGATGGTGCGTAAAGAGGCGCGGCACCTTTGTAGGAATTGTTCAGTTGCTGAAAGAATCAAAACCAAGATGGAGCGCCATCCGGGCATTGGTTTCAAAATCTGGAGGTCACGGAGAAGAAACCAGAGGTTGGGCAAAAAGGTTAAGTAGGCGCTTTAGCCTGCTCGCCGTGCCTAAGGACAAGTTTAACTGCTTTGACAGGCTCGTTACCGAAGTATCCGGATTCAACTGGAAAATTTCCTTCGCTAAAGCTCGCTGGGCCTCTGTCACCACTGTTTCTCGGCCGAATCTAACCCCTCTTGCTTTTGCAGCTTTCATTCCGGCCTTGGTTCGTTCCCGAATTAGGTCCCGCTCAAACTCGGCCACTGCCGCCAGAACATTTAATTGAAGCTTGCTGGCCGGATTCATGGAGCCAGCCGAGGTGTCGATCCCCTGAGAGGGGACTACTAATCCAACCTCTGCCTTAAGAAGCCGGTTGATTATGCCAGCTAGGTGCTGGGTGCTCCGGCCTATTCGATCAAGTTTCCAAGCCATGATGACTTTGATCCTTCCCGCATCCGCATCGGCCAAAAGCCGGTTCAAAGCCGGTCGGTCAAAGTTTGCGCCTGAGATGCCTTGGTCTTCGTAAATGATCGGCTCCCAGTCTCTTAATTTGGCCTGAGCCAGGAGTTCTGACATTTGCAGGTCTGTGTTCTGGTCCTCCGTTGATACCCGCAAATACACGGCAACCTTGGACTTTGCCGGGGCTTCCGCCTTGGCTGTGGGGGTCGGGCTGAATGTTTCCCGAACATCGAACAGGTCTAGGATTTGGTTCATCTCAAACCCTCTTGGCTGGTTGTTTTGGTCTCAGGATCGGCTTTGGTTTCGGCTCGGGGCGTGGCAGGGAACTAGCCCCAACGAGATATGGGTGGTTTTTACGAAGCCACCTTTCGGCCCAGAAGCCAAAGCCAATGACGAGGGCCGAGCCCAAGGCCGTTAAAAGAACCACCAGAAGTAAGGTCACGGCTTAAATACCCCCTCTGTTTCGGGGTCTTCGGGTTCGATCAGCTCAACCGGCTGATCCGGATCGAGGCCGGGTAGGTAGGGCTGAATCCAGGTTAGCTTGGGGGGTTGTTGCACTTCCCCCTTAGACTTTTTGGGTCCGTAATTTTGGACCCTTGCCTCATGAGCTTTTGTCGTGTCGTGATGGACTTGAGATTTGAAAGAAGCCTGTTCAGGCTAATCGGATGAAACCGGTGATAGTTCTGCTGGGCCTGCTAGTAGGGTTCGGGAGCTGCGTCGAAAGCGTCCGATCTGAAGAAATTGAAATCTTCCGTGGTGTTCCTGACGTAAAATACGAAATCACAAAAGAGGCCTCGAATCGGGACAAGATAAAAGGAGATAAGCAAAAATCCCTTGAAGTAATAATCACGAAGAGAGGAGATGAGTATTACTGGAAAAGCAGGGAAAATCGAAAACTGATCCTGTCCAAAGCCGCTGGGTCACCGATCTGTTACTTCATCGACCCATCGGGAGGCGGATCAATCAAGGTGATCACGCCATCCGCCGCAACCTCCGATGATATCGAATACATTGAACAAATCAGTCTTCTTGGAGCTTCCATTCAATATCATGGTAAGGGCAGTTATTTCTTTTTGGATGAACAAAAAACGACTGGTCAGGTTTTAGCGGCTTTGCAGGCCCCTCCTCCAAATACCCCCACAATCACCACCCCAAGATCGCCTCAAGAAGTTCTTAGCGGAATGAGAAAAATCTTTGTGGCACCTTTGGGGCGCGATGGGGATTCAAAGCTCCTTGAAGAAAAAATTCGTAAGGAGCTTTTAAAGAGTAAGAAATTCGTGGTTGTCTCGCAACCCCAGCAGGCTGATGGAGTGGTCTTTGGCGCGGTTTCGGTCAAGGGATTCACGAGTGCAAGGGGGTGGGGGAATAACGGCCAGGCTTGGTTAAATCAAAACACAACATACGAATCAGAGTCTATCTTAAGGGTGGCAGATCCTGAATCTGGTGAAACGGTCTGGACCTGGGAATACGACAAGCCAAATGTATACTTTGCGGGTCTGCCACTCGATGGGGATTCTAGCGTTTCGGAATCCTTCGTCCGGGATTTTGTTAAAGTCGTATACGGAAATAATGAAGACGAAAGCAATAGAACTGCCGGCAACAAAAGAGGGGAATCCGGGGCCATACCTAGAAGGTAGTGATTCGGCCGGGGGCTTGAGGCTAGGAACCCCGCCCAGTAGATAAGAATAATGTCTGCAAGACTTGAGCTGAAGGATTTTATCAAGCGGGCGAGGTCCATCCACGGAAAAAAATACGGCTACGACGCGGTTCGTTATCGGAACATAGATTCGAGGGTAAATATCAAATGTCCTACTCACGGCTACTTTGAACAAATAGCTTGGAATCACATTGGAAGACCCAGAAGTGGGTGCCCTAAATGCGGTGATTTACGGATGGCCGAAAAACGAAGAAGCAAAAACGCTGATGCTTTTGTGAATGAAGCAAGAAAGATTCATGGAAACCATTACGATTATTCAAAGGCTGTCTACAAGGCAATAAACAAGCCAGTCTGCGTAATATGCCCCTTGCACGGGGAGTTCTGGCCAACACCACACAACCACATAACCCTAAAAAGTAGATGTTTTAAGTGCGCGAAAAAAGAAAGCGCAAAGAAAGTTATAGAAGAGTTTGAAAAAACCTTTGTACAACGGGCGAGACAGATTCACGGATTAAAATATGACTACAAAAAAGCAACCTATAAGGGCGCGAGTAAACCTGTCGCAATTCTGTGCAAGAAACATGGATTGTTTTATCAGACTCCTGCAGTTCATCTTTCCGGCGGCGGGTGCAAAACATGCGGACGGGAACGGCTACGGAAAATGTTTACCTTTACCAACAAAGAATTCCTAAAAAGAGCGAGGAGGTTACACCGAAAAAAATACCAATACTTGGAAAGCTACAAAAACAGCCAGACACCAATCAAAATCCGATGCCCTGATCACGGCTGTTTCTCGCAAACTCCCGCAAACCACCTTTCTGGTTCGGGGTGTGCAAAATGCTCAAATAGAGATTCTGGAAAGGAGAAAAGAATGAATCATTTAGTGTTTGTGAAAAAAGCCAAAAAAATACACCCCTCTTACACCTTTCCCCAACGGTATGTGGCCTCGATGGTAAAGATTAATATTCGATGTCAAAAGCATGGTCTTTTTAAGATGCGTCCAAACACACTCTTGCAAGGCCATGGTTGCCAAATCTGCGATGATGAAAAGAGTGCCGAAAGAAATCGATTAACTCACGAAGAGTTCTTGCATAGATGTCGAAAGGTTCATGCCAAAAAATACAGCTATCCAGAAAGGTATAAAGACGGGCAAACCCCTATTAAAATTATTTGTCAAAAGCACGGACAGTTTATCCAAAAACCCAGTAATCATCTTATGGGAAATGGTTGCCCCATCTGCTTCGAGTCGTCTGGTGAGCGAAGAATATCGAGAGCCCTAGATAGGCTTAAAGTCCAATATGTTCGCCAAAAGAAGTTCCCCGACCTTGTCCACAAGAAACAGCTTCGTTTCGACTTCTGGCTCCCTTCCTTCAAGACCCTAATTGAGTTTGACGGGATACAACATTTTGAAGCGAGCAGGTTCTTCGGGGGTAAGAAGGGCTTTGATCAAACCCGGACTCGGGACCAAATCAAAACCACTTGGGCTAAAAAGATGAAACTCCCCTTAATACGAATCCGCTACTCAAGCCCAATGCCCGAAGAAGTATTAAAGAGGAAATTGAAAATCTGATGCAGAACATCTTTCTCTCGCTTCTCTTTTTTTTGAGCCCTCCGCTTTTGGCAAAGGACACCACCCCAGCCCTGGCTATCGCCAACCTCACTGACCCAGACAAGTTGGCGACCCTAAAGGGGGAGCGGGCCGCCAATCCAAGGTTGCAGAAGTGCGTGTATTGGCTGGCCTATGCCGAGGATCAGGGGAGCAAGCCCGAAGCCGTGCTGGATGAGGCTGCGAAACTCAACAAGACCGAGGGGACGCCTTACGCCGGGTTTGTCCGGTGGGGGCTTCTGAACAATCTCAAGATCGCAAAGGAGCTAGGTCTTCTGACCCCCGAAGGGATGGCCGAGTTAAGGCGGGGCAAGAGTGCGACCATCACGAAGGGCGAGTATGCGGGACAGGAAGCCGAGGCCGACCACACCATCCCAAGGGCAGTCTGCCCCGAGCTTCAAAATCAGGTGATGAACCTTGAGCTTCTGCCCGCCAGCCTCAACCGCGCCAAAAGCGACAAGATCACGGACAGGGCAAGGGTCTTCGCCAAAGAGCTTTATGATTCCAAACTTCTTTCAAATGACTGTTACAAGAAGCTAAGCGGAGAATATATCCCATAAAGGACATAAAAATAACCTACGTAAAGAGGTAGAAAAAAAATCGAATTGAACTAGGATAATCTTATTGGTGAAAACCAAGAAGTTTCTATCCAGTTTAGCGTCATTCCTAATATTCCTGAATGGGGGAAAAATCCTTCACGCAGAGGAAGTGGTTGTAGTTGAGGGAAAAATCTTGGTCAGGTTTGAAGCTGGTCTTGCGACCCAAGAAATTGAGTCAATCGAGCGAGAGTATTCCCTGATCAGAGTTAATTTTATTTCAGCCATTAATACCGGTTATTATCGATTTCCCGCGACAGAGGACCAGATCGAGTTAATCGATAGGCTAAGCACCAGAAAGGGAGTCGTTCTTGTGGAAGAAGACCTCCTAAGAAAACAGCTCGCCCCGATTCCCAATGACCCTCTTTATGGTCAGCAATGGTATTTAGACTCAGCCAGTGCAGTTCACATAGGGTTTGCATCTGCGATACAGTCCTTCGCTGGGACGACAACCGTCGATGTGGCGGTAATCGATTCTGGAATCCTTTACAATCACCCGGAGTTTTCTGGAAAAATCAACACAACTTGGGCTTTCGATTATGTAGAGAACGATACGACTGCTCAGGACGAAAACGGGCATGGTACGATGGTGGCTTCGCTCATTGGAGCAGCTCATGGGAACGGGGGTGGAATCGCGGGAGTGTGCCCCAATGTTCGAATTCTTCCGATTCGCGTATTTGACAACGCTGGTCGCTTCGCGACCACCACTTCCGGCGTTTTAGTTTCTGCGCTGCAAAGGGCGTATGATGCCAATGTCAGAATTGTGAACCTCAGTCTTGGGGGAGGAGGTTATAGCGCTAGTGAGCTAGCCATGTTCGAGGCTTTAAACGCAAAAGGGATTCTTGCTGTAATTGCTGCGGGAAACGGAAACTCAGCTGGTGTGGGAATCAACAACGACGCCACACCCACTTATCCGGCATCCTATAACTCTCCGAATATTATCTCCGTGATGGCAACGGACTCCGCAGGTAACCCCACTACATTCTCAAACTATGGATCAACCTCCGTCGATATCGCAGCACCCGGGTCAAATATTCTAGCTGCTAATGTCCGTCGGCAAACCGTGTATAACGATGTCTTTTCAACCGGTGCATCGGGCTGGCTTACATCTACAGCATTATTTGGAACATCCTGGGCCTTGAATAGCTTATCCTTTTACGGCTCCTTTGCTCCTTACAATGCATCTGGAATTTACAAATATTTTAATTTTACCGGCAGGCAGGGTCTGCGCGCTGAACTCAACGGCTTTTTTATTCTGGGGACGGGTGATATTGTTTTGCTTGAGGTTTGGAATGGGGCGACATGGGACTATGTTGATGTGTTGGCTTGGCCGGGAGACTTTTTCCTAAGCAGAAATTTAGATATTTCAGCATTCGATGGAATGACTGGTTACGCAAGGATTAGCCTTTATTGCGATGTATACGCTTATGGCTCTTCCTACAACCGGTATGCCGAAATTGATTCAATCCGTATAACGGAAGTTGCTCCCAATAGTTCCTCCAATCCGGAATATCTTTCAGTCAACGGCACTTCTTTCTCCGCGCCCCTGGTTACCGGAACGGCTGCCCTCCTACTTTCAAAGAATCCTAGCCTAAACGTTTCGGACCTTAAGAATGCCTTGCTGGGCACGGCTAGCACTAGGAGCTCTTTGGCTGGAAGGTGTTCTACCGGCGGAGTTTTGAATGCTTCTGCCGCCCTTGCAGCCGCTGACATCAAAGAAAGTCAAAGTATCAGTTTTGGCTCTTTGGTTTCCAAAACCTTTGGAGATTCGCCCTTTTCCCTTAATGCATCGGCATCCTCCGGACTTGCAGTTAGTTATTCTTCTTCAAATCCCGGAGTGGCAACAATAAGTGACAATATCATTACAATCACAGGAGTCGGCACAACAACAATCACAGCCTCTCAGGCCGGGAATTTACAATATTACGCGGCCTCCAACGTGCAACAGACTTTCACGGTTAGCGCCAAAACGCTTTTTATCGTAGCTGATAACAAAACAAAAATGCTTGGCGCAAGTGATCCCGTCCTTACCTACACCAGCGTGGGTCTACTAGCTGGGTCCACTATTTCCGGAAGCCTTGTACGCGAACCAGGTGAAAGCGTGGGGTCGTACGCAATCAATCAAGGCACCCTGAATGCAGGATCAAACTACTCGATACAATATACCTCTTCGGTATTTGCCATCACCCCTAAAGCACTCGACGCTTCCCAGATCGTGTTTGTTGACCCCATTTCTCTTGAATACTCAAAAAGCCCAAAGACATTTACAGTTTCGGCCTTGCCTCCTGCGGGCGAAACAAATCAGACAATTCCACTTACTAGCATTGGTTTACCAAACTTGGGATATGGTACAATTTACAACTTGGGGCCGAACGACTTCCGGTCTGTCACTAATGCAGGGATCGACGGCGTGTTCCGACCGCATCGAACGGCGACAAAAATAACAAGCACCGGACTACAGTATAGTTTCTCCTCGAGTCATGTTTCTGCAAGCCCTGGCGGCGATACGATGAGGGCGCCTTGGCAGGGTACTACTGATGCAACAGGTGGGGCAACAAATCAGTTGACCAGTTATTTTGCCTCTAAGGGAATAAACTGGAGCACAAATTCCCTTTTCGCAGTCCCGTGCGCCGGAATCACCATAGACCTCTCTGAAATTAAACCAAAAGGAAAAACCTTCACAAAATTCACGACATATTTTGGAATGCATTCCGAGAACTCAATGGGTGATGCAGCCTATGTAATTCTTTTGGATGGTGTGCTTGTGGGGGCAGAAAGATCGTTCATCGCATCAAATCCGTATTCGAATCTTATTCAAATTAATCTTCAGCCAAGTAGCAGGTTCTTAACCATTGTTGCTGGCGACAATGGTGATGATTACTATTGGGATCATGCTGTTTTTGTAGATCCGAAGCTAACGGCTGAGCCGGTGGCCCCATTAATTTCTGTTGAATATGCTGGCATCAATGGCACCAGTTACAACCCCTCTGCAACAGCGCCACAAAATGCGGGCGAATACCGATTAACTGTCACTAGTCTTGACGCCGATTCCCCTGGGACTGTGACGCGTGAGTTCACGATAAGTAGAAAAACCTTATCAATTACTGCCCTAGCGGGGCAGGGCAAAAACTACTCCAAAGCGGAGCCTCTCATCGGGTACAATACATCCGGACTACTAGCAGGGGACTCTATTTCTGGGGCGCTTTCCAGGGAAACAGGGGAAGATGTGGGAAGTTATCAAATATTGATCGGAAATCTTTCTGCGGGCTCGAATTACCAAGCAGTACTCTCATCAAGCCCTTTCGTTATTAGCCCCCTATACCTTGCCCCTGAGGAAAATGTTCTTATTGGGCCATCGGGTCAAGTTGCCCCGCCGGAGATCATTGGCGCCATTCAAGAAACATACTCTGGCAGTCCGAAGGTCTTTTCCATTTCAACACCTACTTACAGCAATAACTTTGCAAAGAGAATTTCTTATGCGGGCATTGGGTCTACAAGTTATGGGCCATCATCAAATGGCCCCGTTTCCGCTGGTTTTTATCGGGTAAGCGTTACCTCCTTAGATCCAAATATAGTCGCAAGTAACAGCTGCACTTTTAATATTAATCCTAAGTTAATTGCCATTAGGGGTTTGTCTGCAAACTCAAAAATCTACGACGGTACAACCAACGCCGTTTTAAGCGGAACCCCCTCTTATGATGGTCTTGTTGAAGGAGAGAAATTTAGTGTTGTCGGAACCGCCTACGGGGGATTCGCAAACAAAAACGTAGGAGCCAACAAGCAAGTTACTGTTTCAGGCTTAGTTTCGCCTTCTCCAAACTATGCCCTCACTAATTTGGTTGTATCATCATCAATAGAGCCCAAACCGCTGACCATTCAGCCTCACCCACAAGCGAAGGCCTATGGGGATGATGACCCAGAAATAACATATTTAGCTTCTGGAATGGTAGATGGTGACTTTTTAACTGGTTCTCTCAGCCGAATACCGGGGGAGGGTGCCGGCGATTACGCTATTACTATAGGGACTCTAAGCGCGGGCACTAATTACCTCATTAATTTAGTCCCTGAAAGCCTGACTATACAGGCAGCAAGTCTTACTGAAGCGGATATTCAAATCTTTCCGCCTGAAAGCCTATTTTACTCGGCGGCTCCCAAGGCCTTTACAGCATCAACAGCCGGAGTTTCATCCTTCCTTTACAGCTATATTGGAATTGGTGGCACAATATACGGGCCTTCCTCTGAGCCTCCCACAAACGCAGGCCAATACAGCTTTTTAGCCACTAGCGGTGATTCAAATTATTCCGGCTCGAAAAGCCTCGAATTCACGATTCTAAAGGCCCCGTTGACGATTTTGGCAGATCCTAAAACAAAAATTTTTGGGGAATCTAACCCCCTGCTGACGTTCACTTCCACTGGCCTTATGGGAGATGACACCATTGAAGTTGTTCCGAATCTTGAAATATCCGTGGAAAGCTCGACAGATGCCTTAGGTGAGTATCCAATTACTCTACAGGCCGGCTCCCCGGCTAATTACGAGCTCACGCTTCAAGACTCAACGCTCACGGTGCTTCCCATGGTATTGGCTGAAAATGAAATTGTCCTCACATCTCCCCCTGATTTCGTTTATAGCGCTTCGCCAAAAACCTTTACGGCGACATCACCGAAAGCCACTAACCTTACCTTGAATTATTTGGGCAGGGGGTCGACTAGCTATTCGAATTCCATAGCCCCAATCAATGTCGGGACCTATTCGGTCATAGCAACTTCAGTAGACCCGAATTACGCGGGGTCCAAGAGTCAGGACTTTGAAATCACCGCTCGCGCCCTATCGATTCTAGTGACCAATTCGGTAAAGAAATTCCATGGAGAGGCCGATCCTGCGTTTCCCTACATAATTAATGGTCTACAAGGAAGTGACACAGCCGAGGTAACCAGCTCGAGAGAGGCAGGTGAGGAGCTGGGAGGATATACATTTACATGCCAGTTGAACTTAACAGGGTCAAACTACACGATCACCGGGTCAAATACGGCTTCCGGGACCTTGCTTGTCCTTCGCATGCCCGTCACCTTAACCTCCCCGACTAATCTAGTTTATAGTAAATCGCCCAAGACATTCTCATTTGTCGCGGCCCAAACAAACAACATTAGCATCCATTACGGTAGCGCGAGCTCATCAGCTTTTAGTAATACTTTAACTGCCCCGCAGAATGTTGGGTTCTACCGAGCAACTGCAAGCCAATACGCACAACCTCAGTTGGCTGGGCTTGAGATGGTCACAATAGGAGATTTGGAGAATTCGCCAGACACAAACGGATTGGGAGCTGTCAACTATCAATATCAAATAAGCAAATACGAAGTGACTCTTTCCCAGTACGCAACATTTCTTAATTCAGTAGCTAAGTCTGATCCTTATTGGCTTTACGAAGATGGCATGGGAACCGCCTCTGGCCAGTCATCAACCAACGTCGCATTAAATAAAACTGTAATCTCAAGCTCTACCTACGAGGATAATATATCGGCTTTCGGCCCACAAAGGGTTGTTAATGGAAACGAAGGAGATTACTGGCTTGGGAAGGGCTCCAATGAGCTTGGATATTTAATGCCGGCATTCCTTGAAATTGACCTCGGGTCTGACATTAGTATTTCCGAAGTCCGAATCCGAAACACAACAAATAATCAGTACAACGACAGGGGCTCAAAAGACTTCAATGTTCAAATCCGATCCGATTTCTTACCAAGTCAAACAGTATTAGTTGGTACTCTTGGCTGGCAGGCATCTTCTTTTCAATCCTTTCAACTCACAGAGCCCAAAACCTGTAGATATGTAAGAATAAATATCTTAACCGCTTATGGGCCTTATTCTTGTCCCGGAATTAGCGAAATTCAGATTATTTCTACTCCAATCCAAGAAAAAGCATATGGAATAAATCGTCAGGGTAGCGAGGGCAGTTATGTTTATTCGGTCGTAGGTAATTCTAACCTGCCTATTACGGGAGTTTCGCCCTCCTCGGTAAGAGCTTTCTGTAACTGGCTTCACCAAGGCTGCGCGACAAACGCGAACCTTAACAAAGGAGCATATTATATTCCTAGGGATCGTCTTAACCGCCCTATACCAACCACCAATACGCTTAGTAGTTGGGCGGTTTTTAGACTGCCCACGGAGGACGAGTGGTACAAAGCGGCCTTCTATAAAGCCAACTCTGCCAACGCAGGATACTGGGCTTATTCGACAAGAAACGACAGCCCCCCTGCCTCAACTCAATCTGGATCTTCCCAAAACTCCGCTCACTACGGGACAAACGCTCCGGTGCCGGTTGGGTCTTTCGCCGGGACTACATCCGCTTACGGGATTTATGATATGGCTGGCAACGCATGGGAGATGTTCAATGCAACAAACAAATATGGGGTCAATTACATTGGCGGGGGATTTGATGGCGTAGCCTCTGATTTAAACAAAATGGCCCGAAAGTATGGGGAATTTACAAATACATGGACTGCTAGTGGGGGGTTCAGAATTGTTGGCTTACCGAGAATACAAACAAACGCGCTATTTGCGATTACTCCTAGGCAGGTTGATGTTTCATCCAGGCTGGCAGTTCGTAGCTTTTACAACGGGACGACTGCAGTACAGACCATTCATGCAAACAGTGTGCCGATTGAGGGAGTGCTTACCGGCGATGAGGTGAGGCTTGGGCGGTTATATTATGCAGAAGGTGATCCACTAGGTGAGGGTGATCCAACTGCTGACTACGGGCCTTTGATTCCTACGGGATGGTCTGGAACGTTTGATTCCGTTGGGCCATCGCCAATTGTCGGGGGCTCATATCAGTCCATATGGGCAACCATCACGGGATTATCCCTGACGGGGGCAGATGCCTCGAATTACAGCCTGCCTGCTTCTGTCAGGGTCTTAGGTGTTATTATGGAAAGCTTCCTATCGTGGGTTGAGTCCACCGGGTTAACTGGTGCTGCCGCCGACAAGAATGCCGATCCCGATGGGGACGGAGTTATCAATGCAGCTGAATTTCTTTTCGCCGGTGACCCTCTTGTTGCTGGAGAAAATCTGATTACCACCGAATCAACGGCCCAAGGACTAAAAATGAGATGGCGCACCCGAAATTCAAATGGATATGGATATCAGATACTTGGCAAAGCCGATTTGGGCTCGGCATGGCAGAGCATAAACTTTGATTATTCGCGTAGCTCTCAGCCTGATCCGGCTAACCCAAATGCAACGATTCACGAAATGATTATTCCTTGGGATGGGCCATACAGATTTTTCAAGATTGAGGGAGAGATTTGGGACGTGGATGATCCAAGTCAGGCTTAAGTTTTTAAAAATATATAAGGGGGGTGGGGGCAAAAAAGCGGGAGGTTAAATAAAACGGGGCCATGGGGATGGGGCAGGGAACCCAGAAAATCTTTATCTAGCTATCCGCTGGAAACTGACTGGTGAAAAAGCGGGGTGGGTGGGGGTGGGGTCTCGGCAAGTTGGCGATTAGGCTGGCCGCAAACGCTCTCAAAAGCCCCATGGAACGCTCTTGGTGCGTTGAGCTAGTTCAGCTCCTCCGAAAAAGAATCCATCGTTATACAGGCGTATAATGCGTTTTTTCTCCCCACAGGTGTCCGAAAGGGTCGCTAATCGGAGGGTGACGCCATTTTACCACCCATTCGGAGGGGGTCTGGCCAATCTCCTCCGTAAAGGCTTGTCATTCCAAGAGACCCCCCCCTT
>Ga0214917_10004525_pt1 | contig 15398 bp, 16 predicted proteins | sample LL_1208_BB_MetaG_FD_177983 | JGI IMG/M metagenome (GOLD analysis project Ga0214917, IMG submission 177983) | Freshwater microbial communities from Lake Lanier, Atlanta, Georgia, United States - LL_1208_BB | ecosystem: Environmental > Aquatic > Freshwater > Lake | place: USA: Georgia | collected... | reverse complement strand
ATTTGCCACGTCTACATCGACGAGGGTGCGGACATCGACAAGGCGGTTCGCATCGCCGACAACGCCAAGACGCAGCGGCTGGGCACCTGCAACACCATGGAGACGCTGCTGGTGCATGCCGCCATCGCTCCCATCGTGCTGCCGCTGCTGGGCGAGGTCTATGCCGACAAGGGCATCGAGCTGCGCGGCTGCGAGCGCACGCGCGCGATCCTCGGCGGCGCCGTGATGGCCGGGCCTACCGGCGGGGGGACTTCCTTGCAGATGGCTCCGCAGTCTGCTGCGAAAGCCCCTCCCGCCGTTCTCCCGGCTACCGAAGAGGACTGGCGCACCGAGTACCTCGCCGCCATCCTCAGCATTCGTGTGGTCGATGGCGTGGACATGGCCATCGAGCACATCAACACCTATGGCAGCCAGCACACCGACAGCATCGTCACCGAAGACTACGGCCGCGCCCGGCGGTTCTTGCGCGAGGTGGATTCGGCCAGCGTGATGGTGAACGCGTCCACCCGCTTTGCCGACGGCTTCGAGTACGGCCTCGGCGCCGAGATTGGCATCTCCACCGACAAGCTCCACGCCCGCGGCCCGGTGGGGCTCGAGGGGCTGACCACGCTCAAATGGATCGTCCTCGGCGACGGCCAAGTGCGCGGCTAGGCGATCGGCGTGGCAAACCAGACTCCGGTTGGCATCCTCGGCGGCACCTTCGACCCGATCCACAACGGGCACTTGCGGCTGGCCGAAGAGGTGTCCGAGCTGCTGGGCCTCGAGCAGATCCGCTTCATCCCCACCGGTACGCCGCCGCACCGCGCCCAACCGCAGGCTGACAACGCCCACCGCGCGGAGATGGTGCAGCTGGCGATCACCGGCAACCCGCGCTTCATCCTCGACAACCGCGAGCTGCTGCGTGCGGGCCAGTCCTACTCGTTCGACACGGTCACCGAACTGCGGCAAAGCTTGGCGCCACGCACCCCGGTGGTGCTGATGATGGGCGCTGACGCTTTTTTGTCGCTGCCGGGCTGGCACCGCTGGCGCGAGTTGCTGGAGATCTGCCACATCGTTGTCGCGCAACGGCCCGGCTACGGTGTCACCAGCTGGGAGTCGGCGCTGGCGCCCGAGCTGTGGGAGGCGTTCTCCAACCGCGCGGTGGTCAATATGGCACCGCTGCGCAAGTCGCCGGGCGGGCGCATCGCCATCCACACCATGACCGCGCTCGACATCTCGGCCTCGCTGTTACGCAGCCAGTTGCGCTCCGGCGTCTCGCCGCGCTATCTGCTTCCCGACAGCGTGCTCGACTACATCCAGACCCACGGCCTCTATTTCAACCACGACTCGGCAAACCAGACCCCCACGCATGGACAGTGAACAACTCAAGAACATCGTCGTAGACGCCCTCGAGAACATCAAGGCGCAGGACCTTGCGGTGCTGCCGGTGCGACACCTGACCTCGCTCACCGACTATATGGTGATCGCCACCGCGACCTCTAACCGGCAGACCCGGGCGCTCGCCAACGAGGTTCAGGAGCGGGTCAAGGATGCCGGCGGGCAGGTCGTCGGCGTCGAGGGCGAGGCAGCCGGCGAGTGGGTGCTGATCGACTTGGGCGACGTCGTGGTGCATGTCATGCAAGCGGCTGTGCGCGATTACTACAACATCGACGAACTCTGGGGTGGCGACGCCTCGCGGGTGGCCCGGCAATTGCGCGCTGCGCCGCCACCGGCCGTTGGTTGAGGCCGATCCGGCGTGCGCCTGCACGTGCTGGCCATTGGCGAGCGCTTGGTGGAGTGGCAGCAGACCGCCTGCGACGACTACGCGCGGCGTTTTGTCCGGCCGTGGTCGATCGAGGTGACACCGGTGCGTGCCGAGCCGCGCGTCGAGGCGAAACCGGTGGCGAAGATGGCCGCTGCCGAGGCGCAGCGACTGCTCGCGGCATTGCCCAAGAGCGCGCGGCGGGTGGTCCTCGATGAGCGTGGACGCGGATTCAGCACCCAACAACTGGCCGACCGTTTGCGCGACTGGCAGTCGGCGGGTGGCGACGTCGCGTTTCTGCTGGGTGGCCCTGACGGGCACGACCCGGCCTTGCGCGAGAGCGCCGATCTACTGCTGTCGCTGTCGCCGATGACCCTCCCGCATGGCCTGGCGCGGGTGCTGCTGATCGAGCAACTCTACCGGGCGACGTCCATACTGCAGGGCCACCCTTACCACCGCGACTAGATGACTGACGCCTCGTTCTATCTTGCTTCGGCCAGCCCTCGACGCCGCGAGCTGCTCGCCCAGATTGGCCTCGAGCCGCAGGTGCTGCGCCTGTCGCCGTTGCGCGCGGTCGACGAGTCGGTGGTCGCTGGTGAGCCGCCGCTGGTCTATGTCAAGCGGCTGGCGCGTGCCAAGGCCTTGGCGGGTGTCGACGAACTCGAGGCGCTCGGACTGCCGGCCGCGCCGGTGCTCGGCGCCGACACGACGGTGGCGCTGGCCGCCCGCATCTTTGGCAAGCCGCAGGACGCCGACGAGGCGCTGGCGATGTTGGCCGAGTTGTCGGGCCGCGTGCACCAGGTGTTGACAGCGGTGGCGCTGGCGGCCCACGGCGCAGTCGACTTGCGCGTCTCGGTGAGCCAGGTGCGCTTTCGCCAGATTGGCGAATCCGAGTTGCGCGCCTACGCGGCCAGCGGCGAACCGCTGGACAAGGCCGGTGCCTACGGCATCCAGGGCCGGGCGGCGACCTTCGTCGAGCATCTAGAGGGCAGCTATAGCGGCGTTATGGGCCTGCCGCTGTTTGAGACCGCCGACCTGCTGGCGCAGTGCGGCATCCGGGTCTGGCCAGAGGTCCACTGATGGGTGCGATGCGCGAAGAGATCCTGATCAACGTCACGCCACAGGAGACCCGGGTCGCGGTGACCGAGAACGGCGTGGTGCAAGAGATCCACATCGAGCGCAGCAGCCACGTCGGACTGGTCGGCAATGTGTATTCCGGGCGGGTGCGGCGGGTGCTGCCGGGGATGCAGTCGGCGTTCATCGACATCGGTCTGGAACGCGCAGCGTTTTTGCATGTGGCCGACATCCGGCGTCCCGGCCTGATGCCCGGCAGCACGCCGATCGAGCAGTTGCTGCATGAGGGCGACCGGGTTGTGGTGCAGGTGATCAAAGACCCGATCGGCACCAAGGGCGCTCGTCTGACCACGCAGATCAGCCTGGCCGGGCGGTTCCTCGTCTACATTCCTGACGACGATCACATCGGCGTGTCGCAGCGCATCGAGGGCGAGGAGGCGCGCGAGGCGCAGCGGGCGCGGCTGCAGGCTATCCTCGACGGGCGTGCCGTGAGTGACGCGGTCGCCGGGCAGGTGCAGCAAGGTGGTGGTTACATCATCCGTACCAATGCTGAACTCGCCAGCGACAGCGACCTTGCCGCCGACGTCGACTACCTGCGTCGGCTGTGGACCGAGGTCGAGCGGCGCGGCGTTGCCGCCACCGACATCGAGTTGCTGCACCACGACCTTCGTCTGCCGCTGCGGGTGTTGCGCGACATGGTGTGGGAGGAGACCTGCCGCATCGTCGTCGACTCGCGTGAGACCCACGCCCGCATGATCGAGTTTGCGCGCCTGTACACGCCGGAGACCTTGAGCCAGATCGAGCACTATGGCGCCGACCGGCCGCTGTTCGACCTCTACCGCATCGAAGAGGAGATCGAGCGCGCGTTGGGGCGTCGCGTCGACCTCAAGAGCGGCGGTTATCTGATCATCGACCAGACCGAAGCGATGACGACGGTGGACGTCAACACCGGCGGTTTCGTTGGCAACAAAAATTTCGACGAGACCGTGTTCAAGACCAACCTCGAGGCGGCGCAGGTGATCGCGCGGCAGCTGCGGCTACGCAACCTCGGCGGCATCATCATCATCGACTTCATCGACATGGACCTCGAGGAGCACCGCGCGGCGGTGCAGGCCGAGCTGGCGCGGGCGGTGTCGCGCGACCGCATGCGGGTGGGGCTCAATGGGTTCACCGCGCAGGGTCTGGTCGAGATCACCCGCAAGCGCACCCGCGAGTCGCTGGCGCATGTGTTGTGCGAGCAGTGCCGCACGTGCCAGGGGCGTGGTGAGATCAAGACCGCGCAGACCGTCTGCTACGAGATCCTGCGCGAGGTGGTGCGCGAGTTGCGGCAGTTCAAGCCACGCGAGTTCCGCATCATCGCTAGCCAGGCCGTGGTCGACCTGTTCCTCGACGAGGAGTCAACGAGCCTGGCCCAGCTCGAGGAGTTCGTCGAGCGACCGGTATCACTGCAGGTTGAGACCACGTACAGCCAGGAGCAGTACGACATCGTCCTGATGTAGACCTAGAGCAGCGTCCGCAGCAGGTTATGTTCGAGGGTGGGCAGCACGATGCCCAGCAGCATCTGGCCGATCAACAGCACCACTAGTGGCGACAAGTCGATATTGCCAGTGGCCGGCAGGATGCGCCGAACCGGCTGCAACACGGGCTCGCACAACAGGTGGAGCACCGGTGCGATCTCGTTGTGCGGGGCGATCCAGCTAAGGACGGCGTTGACCACCACCGCCAGCCAGAGCATCTGCAGCCACGCTTTGAGCACACCGACCACGCCCACCATCGCCAGCGCCAGCGGGCCGAACACCGGTATGGTCAGCAGACCGACAAGCCAGGTTTTCAGGACCAAGGCCAGCCAGACCAGCAGCAGGATGCCCAGATCGTTGCGGCTGGTCGACGGCACCAGTCGGTGCAGCGGCCGCACCAGCCAGTTGGTGAGGGTCCGAATCAGGTGGCCCAGTGGATTCGCGAATGGCGCTTGCACCCACTGCATCATGAATCGCAGCATCAAGGCTGTGACGAACAAGCCGAGTACGTTATTGACCAGAAACACGCCGATCTGCGCGGACATGCTCAATCCTTTCCGAAGAGGTCACCCAGTTCGCCGGCGCGAACACGAGCGGCGGTGACCGCGTCCGCCATGATGCCCGCGAAGTGCCCGGCTTGCATGGCAGCGATGCCGCGCTCGGTGGTGCCGCCGGGTGAAGTGACGCGCTCGCGCAGGGTCGCCGGCGTTTCCTGGCTCGACTGCATCAGCGCGACGGCGCCGGCCATGGTGCCGAGCGCCAGTTGCTGGGCACGCTCGGCCGACAGGCCTTGGCCGACGCCCGCCTCGGTGAGCGCCTCGACCATCAGCATCATGTAGGCCGGCCCGCTGCCGCTGATGGCGGTGACGAGGTCGATGCCAGCGTCGCCATCCACCCACACCACCGTGCCGACCGCGTCGAACAGCGCCTGCACTGCGCTGCGATCGCCATCGCTCACCCCAGCGCTGGCGGCCAGTCCGGTCACGCCATGACCGACCAGCGCCGGTGTGTTGGGCATGGCGCGGACGATGCGCGAGTGGCCGCCGAGCCAGCGCGCCAGGTCGGGCAGGCGGATGCCGGCCGCCACCGATACCACCAGCGCCTCGGTCAGACTGGCGGCGTGCTCGCGCGCGACGCCCCGCAGCAATTGCGGTTTGACCGCCAGCACGGCGATGTCGCAGGCCGGCAGGCCCTCTGCACTCGCGTTGGCGCTGACGCCCGATTGCACGTGCAGTCGCGTGCGTGCGGCGGCATCGGGCTCGATCACTTGGACGCGATCGGCCGGGTGGCCGGTGTTCACCAGTCCGCCAATCAGCGCGCTGGCCATATTGCCGCCACCGATGAAGCGGATCAGGGGTGCGCGCGTGCTCATGGTCTTAGTCTCCGGCAGTGGCGGCACGTGCCGGACGCGCGCCGAAAATGGCTGAGCCGATGCGTACCAGCGTCGCACCCTCTGCGATCGCTGCCGCGTAGTCGGCCGACATGCCCATCGACAGGTCACCGGTCAACGCTCTGCCGCTGGCCCCGAAAGCAGCCGGCGGGTGGGTGCTCGCAGCGACTTCTGCGCGCAGCGCAGTGGACTCAACCGCCTCCCCCAGGGGCTGCGCGGGGTGACCATCGGGCCGAGCGAACTGCGCATCGCGCAATGCCCGCAGGCGCGCGAACGGTGCGCGTTGCAGCGCTGGGTCGTCGCAGGGCGCCGGGATCGCCATCAGGCCACGCAACTCAAGGCGCGGCAGGGCGGCAACGGTGTCGACCAACGCCGGCAAAGCGTCCGGGCTGACGCCGCTCTTGCTGTCCTCGCCGCTGACGTTCACCTGAATACAGACCTTGAGCGGCGGCAGGTGCGGCGGTCGTTGATCGGACAGGCGACGGGCGATGCTCTCGCGGTCGACGCTGTGCACCCAGTCGAAGCGCTCGGCGACCATACGTGATTTGTTGGATTGCAGCGGGCCGATGAAGTGCCAGACTGCGCCATCGAGGTCGCGCAATTGATCGATCTTGTCGCAGGCCTCCTGCACGTAGTTCTCGCCAAAGTGCCGCAGTCCCGCCGCGTAGGCGTCGCGGATGGCCTCCGCCGGAAAGGTTTTGGATACCGCGATCAGGGTGATGTCGGCCGGGTCGCGTCCGGCAGCCAGCGCGGCCGCAGCGAGTTCAGCGCGCACGGTGGCGATGCGGTCCAGCAATAGTGCAGGTGGAGAACGACCCATGGGCTCAGAGTGTACTGTGGCAGACGAGGCCACGCTTGCGTATGCCGTGCTGGCCGCTGCGGTGGCGAGGGGTGCGTCGGACGTGCATTTGCGCGAGGGTCAGCCGCCGTGGTTGCGCATCGAGGGTGCCTTGCGATCCCTTGCGGACGCTCTGCCCGTCGAGGTTGAGCCCGTGTTGCGGCAGTTGCTACCAGCCGCGGCCTTGCGGCAGTGGCAGTCCGACGGCGACCTCGACGCTGCATGCGCGTTGCCGGCATTGGGACGCTTCCGCGTCAACGCGTTTCGCAGCCAGACTGGCGCTGCCGCCGTGTTGCGGGTGATTCCGGACCAGGTGACGCCGCTGGCGCAACTCGGCGGGCCGGCGGTGCTGGCGCAGTTGGCACGCCTCGACCACGGTCTGGTGCTGGTCACCGGCCCCACCGGCAGCGGCAAGTCCACTACGCTGGCGGCTCTGGTCGACGCGATCAACCGCGAGCGGCCGGCGCACATCGTCACGCTCGAGGACCCGATCGAGTTCGTCCATGTCGCGCAGCGCTCGCTCATCAGCCAGCGCGAGATTGGGCGCGACACCGCCAGCTTCGAGACCGCCCTGCGTGCCGCGCTGCGCGAAGACCCCGACGTGTTGCTGGTGGGCGAGTTGCGCGATCTGCTGACCATGCGACTGGCGCTCGCCGCCGCCGAGACCGGCCATCTGGTGCTGGCTACCTTGCACACTGCCGGCGCCGCTTCGACCGTCGATCGTTTGGTGAGCGTGTTCCCGCAAGGCGAACAAGCGCTGGTGCGCAACCAGCTCGCCGACAGCCTGCAGGCGGTGGTGTCGCAACGTCTGTTGCCGCGGCGTGGTGGCGGGCGCGTGGCGTTGCATGAGGTGTTGGTCAGCACGCCGGCGGTGCGCAACCTAATCCGCGAGCATCGTCTGGCGCAGCTACACAGCGCGATGCAGACGGGGCAGTCACTGGGCATGCAGACCTTCGAGCAGGCGCTGCGGCACGCGCTGGCGCGCGGGGAGATCACGTCGGAGCTGGCCAGTCTGCACGGTGCGGGTGGCTTGAGCGGCGGGTGATCCTCCCGACTTGCCGCTCGGCGTCATCCGCGACTGAACCCCCGGCGCCAAGGCGAATCTATACTGGCGCCCCTGCCCGATGGCAGCCTTGCTCTGGAGTCTCCATGTCCCTCAAGCCGAACCTTCGCCCGAACCTGTTGGCCGCTCTGCTGACCAGTTTGGCCGTCAGCACCACTGTCTGCGCCGATCAGGCTTTTGTCACCAGCCAGAACACGGGTGTGTCGGTGCTCGACCTCGCTACCCTGCAGACCACCGCCAGCTTTGACCTGTCGGGGAAGGGGCCGCGCGGCATCGGCATCACCACCGACGGTAAGACGCTGGTGGTGGCCACGCGCGAGACCGGAGGTGTCACGCTGATCGATGCCGCCAGCGGCGCCGTCATCGGCGAGATCAAGGTCGGCAAGAATCCGGAGTTCGTGCGCATTCGAGGCGACCGCGCGTTTGTCTCGTACGAGCCCAGCGCCAAGGCGGGTCCACCGCCGAAGCCGGGCGAGGCGCCTGCGGCGGCTGACGACGACGGCGACGAGCCGGCGCGCATCGCCGTCCTCGACCTGAAAAAACGCAAGAAGATTGCCGATATTGTCGGTGGTCCCGAGACCGAGGGCATCGAGTTCAGCAAGGACGGCAAGAAGCTGATCGTCACCAACGAAGCCGACAACACCGTCACCGTCCACGACATCGCGACCCGCAAGCTGCTCAAGACCATCAAGACCGCCGAGTATGGCAATCGCCCGCGCGGCATCAAGGTCTCGCCGGATGGCAAGACCTACATCGCCACGCTCGAGGTGGGCAACAAGTTCATGGTCATGGACAGCAAGTTCAACGTGGTCAAGAGTGTGGACACCGGCAAGTCGCCCTACGGCGTCGCTTTTGACCGCAAGGGCGAGCGCCTGTACGTAGCGGCCAGCCAGGATAAAAAGCTCGAGGTGTTCGACGCCAAGACCTTTGACAAGGTGGGCGAGGTGGTCACCGGCGGCCGCTGCTGGCACTTCAGCTTCACCCCCGATGACCGCCAGATCCTGCTTGCCTGCGGCAAGTCCAACGAGGTGCTGACCATCGACGTCGCTACGCTTGAAGTGACGCACCGACTCGGCGGATTCGACACGCCGTGGGGGGTGGTGACCTTCCCGAAGTCGATGGGGTCGCTGGATCAGCCTTGATGCGGTTTGCCACGGTAAACAAAAACCCCGCCGAAGCGGGGTTTTTTGTTGCCTGATGAAACAGGGTGGTCGCCGCAGCCACCAACCTGAGAGGCATTACATACCCATACCACCCATGTCGCCCATGTCGGGCATCGCGGGCTTGTCGTCCTTCGGCAGTTCAGCGACCATGCAGTCGGTGGTCAGCATCAGACCAGCGACCGATGCGGCGTTCTGCAGTGCAGTGCGCGTCACCTTGGTCGGGTCCAGCACGCCCATGTCGACCATGTCGCCGTACTCGCCGGTGCCGGCGTTGTAGCCGAAGTTGCCCTTGCCTTCCAGCACCTTGTTGATGACGACCGACGGCTCGTCACCAGCGTTGGCGACGATCTGGCGCAGCGGCGACTCGATCGCCTTGATGACGATCTTGACGCCAGCGTCTTGGTCGACGTTGATGCCCTTGACTTCCTTCATCGACGAGCGGGCGCGCAGCAGGGCCACGCCACCGCCAGCGACGATGCCTTCTTCCACGGCAGCACGGGTGGCGTGCAGAGCGTCTTCGACGCGGGCCTTCTTTTCCTTCATTTCGACTTCGGTGGCAGCACCGACCTTGATCACTGCAACACCGCCGGCCAGCTTGGCCTTGCGCTCTTGCAGCTTTTCCTTGTCGTAGTCCGAGGTCGACTCTTCGATCTGCTTGTTGATCTGGGTGACGCGACCCTTGATCGCATCGGCCGAACCCACGCCGTCGATGATGGTGGTTTCTTCCTTGCCAACTTCGATGCGCTTGGCCTGACCCAGATCCTGCAGGGTCACTTTCTCGAGCGACAGGCCGACTTCCTCGGCGATCACGGTGCCGCCGGTGAGGATGGCGATGTCTTCGAGCATGGCCTTGCGGCGGTCGCCGAAGCCCGGTGCCTTGACGGCGACGGTCTTGAGGATGCCGCGGATGTTGTTGACCACCAGGGTTGCCAGAGCCTCGCCTTCGACGTCTTCGGCGATGATCAGCAGCGGACGGCCAGCCTTGGCGACTTGCTCGAGCACCGGCAGCAGGTCACGGATGTTGCTGACCTTCTTGTCGTGCAGCAGCACGAACGGGTTGTCCAACACCGCCATTTGCTTGTCGGCGTTGTTGATGAAGTAGGGCGACAGGTAGCCGCGGTCGAACTGCATACCTTCGACGACGTCCAGTTCGTTTTGCAGGCCCGAGCCGTCTTCAACGGTGATCACGCCTTCCTTGCCGACCTTGTCCATGGCGTCAGCGATGATCTGGCCGATGGCCTCGTCCGAGTTGGCCGAGATCGAACCGACCTGGGCGATCTCCTTGCTGGTGGTGCAGGGCTTGCTGAAGGTCTTGAGCTCGGCGGTCAGGGCTTCCACAGCCTTGTCGATGCCGCGCTTCAGATCCATCGGGTTCATGCCTGCGGCCACGTACTTCATGCCTTCCTGCACGATGGCTTGGGCCAGCACGGTGGCGGTGGTGGTGCCGTCACCGGCGACGTCCGAGGTCTTGGAAGCGACTTCCTTGACCATCTGCGCGCCCATGTTCTCGAACTTGTCCTTCAGTTCGATTTCTTTTGCGACCGAGACACCGTCCTTGGTGATGGTCGGGGCGCCGAACGAGCGCTCGAGCACGACGTTGCGGCCTTTCGGGCCGAGGGTCACCTTGACCGCGTCGGCGAGGATGTTGACGCCACGCACCATGCGTTCACGGGCGGCGTCGTGGAACTTGACTTCTTTTGCAGCCATGTTGATTGCTCCTAAAGGGTTGCTTCACCCGCTGCCCTTGGGCGCGGGTCTAAGGGTTCGCTATTGACGGTTGATGCGGTCGGGCGCTCAGGCCTCAACCACGCCGACGATGTCCTCTTCGCGCATCACCAGCAGCTCTTCGCCGTCGATCTTGACTTCGGTGCCGCTGTACTTGCCGAACAGCACTTCGTCGCCAACCTTGACTGCCAGCGGACGCACATTGCCGTTTTCGAGGATCTTGCCGTTGCCGGCGTAGATGATCTTGCCGCGCACCGGCTTTTCGGTGGCGCTATCAGGGATAACGATGCCGCCAGCCGACTTGCGCTCTTCTTCCAAGCGCTTGACGATGACGCGATCGTGCAAAGGACGGATCTTCATGGTCTTTTTCTCCGTGTTGATTAGATGGTTGACTCGGGATTCGGGTCACTGGCGCGAGTTGTTAGCACTCACCGCCGGCGAGTGCTAATAGTAAGGGCGAGTGTGTGACATTTCAAGGGCAGCCGTGCTGCCCCTTACTCGATGATCAGCGCAGCGACCACGCGCCGCTGTTCGCCGGCGAGGATGTTGTAGGTGCGGCAGGCTGCCGCGGTGTCCATGAAGTCGACGCCAATTTGCGCGGCAGTCAGCCCGGCGTAGAGCCGTGGATGCGCGAAGCGTTGGCGCACGCCGGTGCCAACCAGCACCACGTCCGGTTGCAGCGCCAGCAGCGGCTCGAAATCCGCTTCGGTCAGTGCAGCGAAACTGGCGATCGACCACGCCACCGGCGGCTCGCTAGTCTGTACCAGCAGCGCGCCACCGTATTCGACGCCATTGATGGCGACGGCTGCCGGCGCCTCGGCATCGGCGTCACGGATGGCGGTGACGAGAAACAGGCCAGGGGCGCGGTCAAGGTGTAGCTTCATGACTCGGGTGCGTTTTCATGGTTCGTGTGCAGTGTCGTGGTGCGGGGCAAGCGGTTAGGTCGCCAAGCCTAGCACCGGCCGTCGCTTTCGGCGCTTTGGGCTAGAATCGAGGGCTACCTAAACCGCCCGCGGCTTGTCCGCGCAAGGCCCATGAACGCTCCGATCGCCAAGACCCTGCAACACCAAGGCCTGGTTCTCAAGTCGGCCAAACTGGCCAATGTCTGCTACGACATCCGTGGCCCGGTGCTGGCGCGCGCCCGCGAGATGGAAGAAGAAGGCCATCGCGTCATCAAGCTCAACATCGGCAATCTGGCGCCATTCGGCTTCGATGCGCCCGAGGAGATCGTCCAGGACGTCATCCACAACCTGCCCGAGGCGGCCGGTTACTCCGACAGCAAGGGCCTATTTGCGGCGCGCAAGGCGGTCCAGCAATACGCGCAGGAAAAGGGCGTTGCTGGTGTCACCATCGACGACGTCTTCATTGGCAACGGCGCGTCCGAGCTGATCGTAATGGCGATGCAGGGCCTGCTCAACACGGGTGACGAGGTTCTGGTGCCGGCGCCAGACTATCCGTTGTGGACGGCCGCAGTGACGCTCGGCGGCGGCACTGCCCGGCACTACCTGTGCGACGAGGGTGCTGGCTGGATGCCCGACATGGCCGACATTCGCGCCAAGATCACGCCCAACACCCGGGCGCTGGTGTTGATCAACCCGAACAACCCTACTGGTGCGGTCTACCCGGAGCCGGTGCTGCGCGAGCTGGTCGAAATCGCACGTCAGCATCGGTTGGTCGTGTTCGCCGACGAGATCTACGACAAGACGCTGTACGACGGCGCGCGCCACACCAGCATCGCGTCGCTGGCCGACGACGTGCTGTTCGTCACCCTCAACGGCTTGAGCAAGAACTACCGCGCCTGCGGTTATCGCGCCGGTTGGATGGTCGTCTCCGGTGCCAAGCGCGCTGCCCGCGATTACATGGACGGCCTGGGCATTCTCGCCAGCATGCGTCTGTGTTCCAACGTGCCGGCACAGTTTGCTATCCAGACCGCCTTGGGCGGCTATCAGACCATCCGCGACCTGGTGTCGCCAGGCGGCCGGCTGTGCCGCCAGCGCGACCTTGCTTACGAGCTGCTGACCGCCATCCCTGGCGTCAGCTGCGTTAAGCCGCAGGGTGCGATGTACCTGTTTCCGCGGCTCGATCCCAAGGTCTACCCGATTGCCGACGACCAACGCTTCATTCTTGACCTGCTCGAAGCCGAACGCGTGTTGCTGGTACAAGGCACCGGCTTCAACTGGCCGACGCCGGACCACTTCCGCATCGTCTTTTTGCCGCACGAAGACGATCTGCGCGAGGCGCTGGCCCGCATCGGCCGCCACTTCGAACGCTACCGCCGTCAACACGGCACCGCCTGAACCTTTCTGAAAGCCCCCCAGCTATGAATCCCATCCACGTCGGCCTGCTCGGCACCGGTACTGTTGGCGGCGGCACGTTTGCCGTGCTCGCCCGCAACGCCAGCGAGATCGCCCGCCGCGCCGGTCGCCCCATCGTCATCACGGCAGTCGCCGACAAGAACCTCGAGCGCGCCCGCGAAGTGGTCGGCAAGATGCCCGACGTGCGGATCACAGACGACGCCATGAGCATCGTCGATGATCCCGCCATCGACATCGTCGTCGAGTTGATCGGCGGCTATGGCTTCGCCAAGGACGCGGTGCTCAAGGCCATCGCCAACGGCAAGCACGTCGTCACTGCCAACAAGGCGCTGTTGGCAGTGCACGGCAACGAGATTTTCGCTGCGGCCCAGCAGCAGGGCGTGATTGTTGCCTTCGAGGCGGCGGTGGCCGGCGGCATCCCCATCATCAAGGCGGTGCGCGAGGGCCTCACCGCCAACCGCATCGAGTGGATCGCCGGCATCATCAACGGCACCACCAACTACATCCTGTCGACCATGCGCGACAGCGGCCGACCGTTCGCCGATGTGCTGGCCGACGCGCAGGCGCTTGGCTATGCCGAGGCCGACCCGACCTGGGACATCGAGGGCGTCGATGCGGCGCACAAGATCACTTTGCTGTCGGCGATCGCTTTTGGCACGCCGGTGCAGTTTGACCAGGCGCACATCGAGGGCATCAGCCAACTCGCCGCCGAGGACATCCGCTACGCCGAGGAGTTGGGCTACCGCATCAAGCTGCTCGGCATCACCAAGCGCGTGGCTGGCGGCATCGAGCTGCGCGTCCACCCAGCGCTGGTACCAGCCAAGCGGCTCATCGCCAACGTCGAGGGCGTGATGAACGCGGTGCTGGTTAAGGGTGACGCCGTCGGCGCCACGCTGTATTACGGCCGCGGCGCCGGCGCCGAGCCGACCGGCAGTGCGGTGATCGCCGACTTGGTGGACGTGACGCGCCTGCACACCGCTGACCCCGAGCACCGCGTGCCGCACTTGGCCTTCCGCGCCGATCAGCTCGAGAACACGCCGATCGTCCCGATGGCCGAGGTCGAGAGCGCCTACTACCTGCGCCTGCGCGTGCAGGACAAGCCGGGTGTTCTGGCCGATGTCGCGCGCATCCTTGCCGACAACGCCATCTCGATTGACGCGATGGTGCAAAAGGAGCCGGCGGAGGGCGAAGGCGAGGCCGACATCATCCTGCTGACCCACCTCACCCGTGAGAAGAACTCCGATGCGGCTATTGCCCGCATCGAGGGGCTGGCAACCACGGTCGGCAAGGTCACCCGGCTGCGGCTGGAGAGTCTGGCGAGCTAGGGCGTATGCTTGGAGTCCAACGAGATGGAATCGGGGAGTCGGGGATGAGCGAGCGTGGCGTCGCCAAGCGTCGGGTTCTGCAGGTGGCGGGAGTGCTGTTGATCAGCGTGCCGCTGGCCGCCGCCGCCGCTCCGGTGGCCGTCACCTGCGTCTCGGAGACCAACGAGTCGTGGATCATCGAGTTCGAACAGGGCAAGACTGATGCGGCCGGGCGCATCAATATGGGGTCGGCGTGGCAACCGGCCAACATCAGCGACCGCGGTGTGTTGTTTCGCACCAAGTTGGGCGACGACACCCTGCTCTACGACATCAACCGCACCACTGGCATCATGCGGGTGCTCAAGCTTAATCAGAACGACCCCAACAAGTTTGCCGTGGCGGCCACCGCCAAGTGCGAGCTGACCCACCGCAAGTTCTAAGGCCTACTCAGCGCTACTTGCTGGACAGCTGCCAAGTGCCGTTCCAATGGGGCGGAGGCTCCCGCAGTAGGGCCCAGCAGCGCGCCAGCAGCGTCTTGGTCGGACCATCGTCGGAAGCGATGCCGAGGCACGTGGCGAAGTGCGTTTGCGCGCTGCGCCAGTCACCCGCTCGATAACGTTCCAAGCCGGCAGCGTAGGCATCGACCAGCCCGTCGGGCAAAGGCGAGGGCGAGCCGGCGGCGCCGAGCAATTCGAACACCGCCACCGGTTCGGTCTTGCCGACCACCGACAGCGAATCCACCTCGCGCACTCGGATGGCGTCGCCAGCCATGCGTCGTGTCGTTTCGTCGATGAGCACGCGGGTGCCATAGATCTTGTTGGTGCCTTCCAGCCGTGAGCCGAGATTCACGGTGTCGCCCATCACCGTGAAACTGCGTGAGCTGCGCGAGCCGATGCTGCCAACGATTGCGTCGCCGCTGGCCAGGCCGACCCGCATGCCAACGTCGGGCACACCTTTGCGCAGCCCAACCAGGTCGGGGACACGGGCGCGAAACGCGTCCAGTGCCTCCAGTTGCGCCACCGTCGCCAGGCAGGCGTCGGCTGCCTGACTCTGCGTCGGCGAGAACGGCGGTGACCAAAATGCCATGATCGAGTCGCCGATGTACTTGTCGATCACGCCGTTGTGCGCGCGTATCGGCTCCGACATCAGTGCGAAATATTCGTTGATAAAGCCCACCAAGCCTGCGGGACTGAGCAGTTCGGCCAGCGCAGTGAAGGCGACCAGATCGGAGAAGTACACCGTGACGACTTGCTTCTCGCCGCTCAGCG
>Ga0214917_10004524_pt1 | contig 15403 bp, 14 predicted proteins | sample LL_1208_BB_MetaG_FD_177983 | JGI IMG/M metagenome (GOLD analysis project Ga0214917, IMG submission 177983) | Freshwater microbial communities from Lake Lanier, Atlanta, Georgia, United States - LL_1208_BB | ecosystem: Environmental > Aquatic > Freshwater > Lake | place: USA: Georgia | collected... | reverse complement strand
CTTTACGTTCAATCTGGGAGCAGGCCGGCTTCAGACTTCAACTCTCCGACGACGAGTCAATCAGAGGGACTGGGCTGGGGCGGCTTCCGAGCTGAGGCGCTGGGTGTACGGTGGGGGCAGAGTACTGCCGGGGCTTGTGGCGCGGCGAGAGGCTGAATGCAGGCTCATCCTTTGAGGCTCTAGAAGAGTCGAATAGTCAGGAACTTTTCCGGGAGCCCAGTATTCATGCGGTTTGGCAGCGATGGGGATTCGAATAATCAAGCCGATCGAACACTCCCGCAGACATGGTGCCCCACATCACATTCTGGGTACTGCCGCCAGAATTTCTTTTGTTCGGCCAGGCCTAGCTAATTCGGTATGCGATCACTTAGTCAATCAGAACGCCGTCCATGTGAAATGGGTGCGGTCCATCAAATGCACCAATCGGTAAGGTGTGGGTAACCAGACCGGTCTCAGTCGTCCACGCATGGATGCGCAAACCACCGGGTTCGAGATTCCATTGGGATAACGCTTCGGGATCCATATCCAGTACTACTTGGTGGGCTGGTGCCGGCGAAGTCGAAGCAATGGTGCCACCAAAGCGCACATCAATCGCGCGGTGCAAATGACCGCAAATGATCCGCTCCACATTTGGATAACGCGACACGATGCGAGCCATCTCCTCGCGCCCCTGTAGCAGCCCGATCTTGTCCATGTGACCGATGAGGGTGGTGAAGGGCGGGTGATGCATCGCGATGACCACTGGCCGGTGTTTTGCCTTGTCCAGTTCGCTTGACAACCAGCCAAGGTGTTCGGTATCGAGGGCGCCATGGCTCTGCCCGCGTACCGAGGTGTCCAGCGCGATCAACTGCAGGTCGCCTACGGGCACCGAGTATTGCAAGGGACCCGAAATGTCCAGGTAAGTGTGCTCTGGGAATGCGGCGCGCAGGTTGTCGGCATCGTCGTGGTTTCCCGCAAGCAGGAAGTAGGGGCATGTCAGGCCTGCCAGCAGAGACCGAAGGTGCTCGTATTCCGCCATGCGCCCAAAGTCCGTCAGGTCGCCGGTGAGTACCAACGCAGTAGGCTGTTGGGGACAACGCGCAATGGTCTCGACAGCCTGTTTGAGGTAAGGCGCCGTGTCCAGGCGGCCATACGCCTTGCGGCCGGGCTCGCGTATGTGCAGGTCTGTGACCTGGTAAAGATAGGTGCTCATGCCGCATCTCCGCAGGTCATGAGTGCGCGCGGCTCGACGGTCAGTGCCACCTCATCGCCAACGCGCAAGGGGCAATCCCTCGTGGTGTCCACAAGCAAGTCGCCGACTTCCAGGGTGGTTACGCGCAGGTGCGTGCGGTCGCCCAGGAAGACGCGGTGACTCACCCGTGCTGCCGACCCAGCCGACGCCTTTACCTGGATATCCTCGGGACGCAGCATCACATGGTCTTGCCCTGCGCCGTCGGCAAATGGAAGCCAGAGTCCGCCCAGCCGGATGCCACGCGCGCCCGTATCGTCGGTGACCAGCTTTAGCGCATTCACCCTTCCGAGGAAGCTTGCGACGAAGGAGTGACGCGGCGCGCGATAGAGGTCTTCAGCGGTACCGATCTGCATTACCTCGCCCGCCTGCATCACGGCCAGACGATCCGCGATGGACATAGCCTCTTGTTGGTCGTGCGTCACATGGATGGCGGTGATGTGCAGACGGCGCAATAACTCAGCCAGTTCTTCGCGCAGGGATTCTTTGAGTTTGGCATCAAGTGCGGTCAGCGGTTCGTCGAGCAGCAACACGCGCGGGCGCACCGCGATCGCGCGGGCCAGGGCTACTCGCTGTCGCTGGCCGCCCGAGAGTTCGGCGGGGCGCTTATGCTCCAGGCCCTCAAGGCGTACAAGCTCGATGAGCTCGCCCACGCTGCGACGCACCTCGGGCTCCGGCGTACCGCGTATGCGCAAGCCATAGCCGATGTTAGCCGCCACACTCATATGCGGAAACAGCGCGTAGTGCTGGAAGACCATGCCGATCCCGCGTTTTTCTACCGGCACGTGGGTGACGTCGTCATCCCCGAACAGTATGCGCGCGCCCGCATCGGGTGTCTCTAGGCCGGCCACTATGCGCAGCAATGTGGTCTTGCCGCAGCCCGAAGGCCCGAGCAATGCAAGCACCTCGCCGGGTTCTATGTCCAGGTCGGTGGGCCGCAGTCCGGGCGTGCCATCGGGATAGGTCTTCGCACATTGGTGGATGGTAATGGGGGTACGTTCAAGTTCCATAACGTTTCTCGGCAAGGGATGCGGCCAGTTGGAGAAGCCATAGCAGCGGCAGCACGACGAAGAGGAAGATCAGCGTGTAGGCTGAACCGATCTCAATGCGCATCGAGGCGTAGCTGTCGGCCAGGCCCACGGGCAGAGTACGGGTTAGTGGTGTATGTAGCATCCAAGTGAGGTTGAACTCGCCAATGGACAGGGTGAAGACCATCAGCGCGCCGCTGACGATGGCCGGAAACACTGCCGGCACCAGTACACCCATAAAACGCTGTCCGAACGAAGCGCCCAGTGTGGAAGCGGCCTCCTCGAGCGCGATCAGCTCGTAGCGCCGAAAGGCCGCAGCCACGGTGCGCACCATGAAGGGCAGGGTGAAAACCATGTGCCCCACCAGCACGAACAGGAAGCTCTGTCGGAATCCGCGCAGTTGTCCGTAGGCCAGGATCAAGGCAAGCGCGGTGGCAAGGCCCGGAACCGCCACGGGCAGCGTCATCAGTTCCTCGAACCAAGCTGTCCAACGCTGGCGCGAACGGGCCAGTGCGTAGGCGCAGGGAACGCCCAGGACGATGTTCCCGACGACGGTCGCCGTCGCGATCAGGATTGACGCCATAACGGTCGAACCGTAGTTCTCCCAGACCTCGCCCAGCCAACGCAGGGTGAAGCCACTGCGCCAGCCGGTGCTGTAGTTCTGCATGAGCCCGGCGCTGACAGACAGTAGCACCGGTCCGATCATGAAGATGACTACCAGCAGAGTCAGAGCCAAAAGGATGGGGGCGCCGCGTTTAGGGAAGTGTGCTGTGGACATGTTCAAGCTCCCAGTGCGGCGCTGCCGCCCAGGCGACGGGCTAGGGCCAGCGCCGCCCAAGTCACCAGGCCCAGCGTGATCGACAGCGAGGCCGCCAGCGCAAAGTTGGCGTAGTTGGTGAACTCGTTGTAGATGGTGATGGGAATCACCTCGAACTTGCTTGCCAGCGTGAAGGCCGTGCCAAAGGCGCCCATGGCGGTGGCGAATACGATGGCGCCGCATGCCAGGGTGGTGGGTGCGAGTTCTGGCAGCCATACGTCGCGAATGATGTGCCAGCGCGAGGCGCCCAACGAGCGCGCGGCTTCTTCAAGCGCGCGGTCCATCGCTTCTGCTGCCGCGGCGTAGGAGGCAATGGCACGCGGCAGTGAAAAGTACAGGTAGGCTAGGAACAGACCTAGCAGGCCGTAGGCGAAAGTCCAGCGGCCCAAGCCCAGCGAGTCGGCCAGCGTGGCGATCACGCCTTGCCGCCCTCCGAGTAGGATGACGAAGAAGCCGATGATCACGCCCGGAAACGAAAGGGGTAGTGTGAGCAGCGAGATAAGCACGCGCCGCCCGATGAACCGGGTGCGCGCCAGGAAGATGCCGACTGCGGCACCTAGCACCAGCGTGAGGGCGGTGACGGCCAGCGAAAGCAGCAGGGTGTTAAGCAGGCTGGTGAGGTACTTGGCTTCGGTCAGCACGACGAAGTAGGTCTGCCAGCCCTTGTCGGCGGGCAGGGCGATCAGTCGCGCGATCGGTAGTAGCCAGAACGCAGCGAAGAAGGCGACGGCTGGCGCGATGCACGCCAACTGCCACCGGGCCTTCGCCGCGCCGGCATAGCCCGCGCGGGCGGTCACGGGCGATGCGCCGCTCACCTTACTGGACTTCCTTCAGATAGCGGTCGGAGAAGGCCTTCTGTACGTCGGACATCTTTCCGTAGTCAACGGTTCGCGCGCGGGCGTACTCGCTGGCCGGGAGGAAACGCGATTGCACGTCCTTAGGGATGGCACCGGCGCGGACCGGGCGCAGGTAGGCGTTGGCCCAGATCGCCTGACCCTCATCGGACAGCACAAAGTCCAGCACCTTGCGGCCGTTGTCGGCGTTAGGTCCCTTGTTCACTAGGCTCATGACGTAGGGGACGATCAGCGTACCTTCGGCCGGAATTACGAATTCGACGTTGGCCTTGTCCTTGTACTTGGCGCGGTAGGCGTTGAAGTCGTAATCCAGCAGGATCGCGATCTCACCCGAGAGCACTCGCGCATAGGAGGTCTGTTTGGGAACGATAGGATCGTTTTTCATCAGAGCCTTGAAGTAGTCGATGCCAGGGCCGAAGTTGTCCAGCGTGCCCCCGCGTGCCTGGTTGACGGCGACCGCGCCCACGTAGCCTACGAAAGCCGATGCGGGATCCAGGTAGCCCACCAAACCTTTGTATTCGGGCTTGAGCAGGTCGGCCCAGGAGCGAGGGATCGGCTTACCCTTGAGGGCGTCAACGTTGACCATGAAGCCCAGGGTGCCCGAGTGGATGGTGAACCAATGGCCTTCAGGGTCCTTTAGGCCGTTCGGGATGTCATTCCATGCGGCTGGCTTGTAGGCAGTTACCACGCCCTCCTTGCGGGCCTGGATGCCGAAGGTGACGCCCAGGTAGGTGACGTCGGCCACAGGGCTTGCCTTTTCGGCAACCAATTGGGCCAGCGATTGGCCCGAGTTCTTGTTGTCTGGCGGCACGGTGATGCCGGTCTTGGCCTTGATTGCGCGCAACTGCGAGCCCCAGTCGGCCCACTCAGGGGGACAGTTGTAACAAACGGCGGTTTGAGCTACTGCTGCGGTGGCGGCAAAGCCCAGGGCCAGTAATCCGGCCCTCGCGATGGTTCTTAAATGGGTGAACATGAAGTACTCCTATGGCAAGGTTGGTGGGCCTGAGGTCAGACCCTTGATGGATAAGCCGCGGGGGCCTGTCCGCACGATTCGCCAGCCCGGAACTGGTGGGCCAGCAACACACTCTGACTCGGCGTCGGCCGCTTGCCTTGCTCGAGCGCCTGCACCAGCCACTGCACGCCCAGGTGGCCGGCTTCATGATTGGGCTGCACGATGGTTGTTAGCATCGGCATGGTGTCCAGGCCCAAGGCAATGCCATCGAAGCCCACAATGCTGATGTCCTTTGGTACACGCATCCCCGCCAGTTGTGCCGCGCGCAGACAACGAAGGGCCAGTAGGTCGTTGGAACACACGAGAGCGGTAGGTCTGTTGTCAGATTTCAGGTGGGTCACTACCGTCTCGACAGCTGACTCCATAAAGGGCACTTCTAGTAGGCAAGGCCCTTTCATCTGCGCTAGCTTGAGGCCTTGCAGAAATCCTTTGTATCGCTGCTGAGCACGGTCCGAGGCGCTCATCGGTCCACTCACCATGGTGAGGCGTCGATGCCCCAGGGATACCAAGCGAGCTACTACCTCGGCGACCGCCGTTTCGCTATCGCCGCTGACACAGGGGTGCTTGGGGTGGCGGTTGTAAAGCAGTACGTATGGCTTGCGGGCGCGCTGCAGCAGGCGCAGCGCCTGTGACGAGTCGGGGTTGGAGACCACCAGCAGCAAGCCGTCAACGCTCGCACCCTGCATTAGCGTGACACAGCGTGTTTCCGAGGTCGCGTCGTAATGGGTGGTCATTGGCAGTATGGCGTAGCCGGCAGCATGCGCCGCCTCTGCTACGCCCTCTAAACACTCGGCGAACACGGGATTGGTTAGGGTTGGCATCAGAACGCCCAGGACTCGACTGCGACTGGTACGTAATGTGCGTGCGCTGGCGTTTGGGACGTAGCCCAGTGTCTTTGCCATGCGCAGCACTTTTTCGCGAGTGTCGACGCTGACCTGTTGCGGCGCATTGAATGCGCGAGACACAGTTGCGACTGACACCCCGATCTTCTGGGCAACTTGTTGGATATTCACAGGTGACTCACGATGTAATGGATTACATTTTATGAATCATTATGAAGGCTTGATGACAGCGATGACGCCAACAAGCTGGGGATGAAGATGTTGTGTGAAAAGGTTCGAATCCCCGACGCCACCAAAAAATGGGGGCCTGAAAACTGAGCAAGTTATTTATACAATCCCTACTGCTCCGCCAAGACTGTTTCGAACTGATTCCAAGTCGTTCGAACAATTTACAAACCGTTCGGGGCATCCTTGGGTGCACCCTTAGAGCACTTTCCGGATCAGACAGGCTTCTTCATAGGCCTCAATGTCTTTTAGCCGGTACAAGACCTTCCCCACGATCTTCAAGTACTGCGGGCCCTCGCCGACGGTGCGCCAGCGCTGAAGGCGTGCGACTGAACACACCCAACGATCGGCGAGCATTATTTCGGTCAGTAGCTGGCGGGCAGGTTCGGCTGGGACCTCTGGAACCAACAGTTTGGGCTCGAACTTGGGTTCGTTGGCTGCGGTTTTGGCGATGCCACTGGACAGAGCGTCCAGCACGTCACCCATTTTTTCAGTCCGTGGGTTCGAAGACGAGGTGTAGTTAGTAGCCATGGGCTTGCTCCTTGATGCCTATATGCAGTGGTTTCATATAGGTTCATACCGGTTGGCCTGGCATTTTTTCTCAGTGAGCAAGCAATGAGGGAAATCGCTCCATTAAGTTGGATGGGGCAAAACTGAATTTGAACCGTACTGATTGCATGCGGTTTTATGTGCCGCTGCCCGACAGTGCAAAGCCTCAAACCAGCGCAACTGGCTCGGAGGCAGTCAACTTTGAAAGCTCATCATGGCGCTGACATTCGCCTTTCTCAAGCCAAGGTATAGGCAGTTTTCACCATGGTGAAAAACTCCTTGGCATAGCGGCCCTGCTCCTTCGGCCCGTAACTTGAGCCCTTGCGGCCACCGAAGGGTACGTGGTAATCGACACCCGCCGTGGGCAGGTTCACCATCACCATGCCGGCCTGACTGTGGCGCTTGAAATGCGTCGCGTATTTCAAACTGCTCGTTGCGATTCCTGCTGATAGGCCGTAAGGCGTATCATTTGCAACGAACAACGCTTCGTCGTAGTCACGCACGCACTGAACGCTAGCAACTGGTCCAAAAATCTCCTCACGATTAATTCGCATTGATGGGGTGGTATGGCTAAACAAAGCGGGACTCATATAAAAGCCAGACTGAGGCAGTGTCAAACGTTGACCACCAGATTCCAGAATGGCGCCTTCATTCAGGCCGATCTCGATGTAAGACTGATCTTGGTCTAACTGCGCTTGACTTACAACCGGACCGATATCAGTTCCAGTGGCCAGTGCATCACCTATTTTCAACGTCGCCATACGTTCGCGCATAGCATTGAGAAAGGCAGGATAGATGCCCTCCGTCACGATCAAGCGACTGGCTGCAGTGCAACGCTGCCCGCTTGAAAAGAAGGCGCTCTGCACGCAAACTTCAACCGCCTTACCGAGATCGGCGTCATCTATTACCAACTGCGCATTTTTTCCACCCATCTCCAGTTGTAGCTTTTTCAAATTGTGTCCGCAGGCGATAGCCAAACGATGTCCTACAGACTGACTGCCTGTGAAGCTGATCGCGTCAATATCTGGGTGGTCAACCAAAGTTTGACCAATAACACTGCCTCTACCCATCAATAGATTGAATACACCGTTCGGGATACCAGATCGATCAATGATGTCCGCTAGTAGCCAAGCGCTGCCTGGCACTAGTTCTGCAGGTTTAAAAATGACGCAATTACCGTAAGCGAGTGCAGGTGCAATCTTCCAGGCTGGTATAGCTAACGGAAAATTCCAAGGGGTAATAATTCCAACCAAACCAATCGGCTCGCGCGTGATTTCTACGCTTATACCGGGTCGTACCGAGGGGAGAAGTTCTCCCCCTACGCGTAAACATTCACCCGCAAAATACTTAAAAATATTTCCTGCCCGTGTAGCCTCACCAATACCCTCGACCCGTGTTTTACCTTCCTCACGCGACAACAAGGTGCCGAGTTCTTCCTTGCGCAAAAGAATTTCACTGCCAATGCGGTCAAGGATATCGCTACGAGCCTGAATTCCAGCCATTGACCAATTTGGAAAGGCTGCTTTTGCGGCGCTTATTGCCTCATTCACGTTTTCGGCGCTTGCTTGTGCATATTCCCCAATGATGTCATCTAGATTCGATGGGTTTTGATTGGATGCGTGCTGGCTACTTTGAATCCACTCACCATTGATCAAAAGTGGGTGTCCTTTTATTTTTTTATCCATCTTTCATCCTTCGCACCAGGGCAATATAAATTTCAAGTTTGGACTATTCCGCTTTGATATTTGCAGTTTTTATGAGCTTTCCGAAGCGTTCAAATTCGCTCATGTTGAAATCGGTGAATTGCTGCGTTGTTAAGTCTTCCGAGTCCCCGCCAAGCGCTTTCAAACGCTGTTGGACGTCAGCCAATTGCAAAGTCTTTTTTAACTCAGCGTGCAACTTTTCAACGATTGCTTTGGGTGTACCAGCTGTTGTGTATAGCCCATACCATGTTGTGATTTCAACATCTGGCATGCCAAGTTCTCTCACTGTAGGAACATTGGGGAGTTCAGCCGAACGATTTGCAGTTGTAATTGCTAAAGCCCGCAACTTGCCGGCTTTTACATGTGCAATTGATGAGGAAGTGGTGTCGAGCATGATTTGCACTTGCCCGCCGATTAAATCGGTATGTGCTGCGCTGCTCCCTTTGTAAGGGATATGTATGGCTTTGGTCCCTGCAGCCATGTTCAGTGCTTCGCCGGCAACATGCTGGGTACTTCCTATTCCTGCTGATGCATAGCCATAAGCCGTAGGATTTTTTTTCATTGCAGACACAAGTTCTTTGACGTCTTTCGCATTTTCGTTCGGTCCCACAAGCAGTAAGTGCGGCACGACTACCACCATACCAATGGGTTGCAGGTCCTTCATCGGATCGAAAGGCAACTTGAGCATATGCGGCGCAATGGCTTGGCCTGTATTGGTTGCTACCAACAAGGTGTAACCATCTTTGGGAGATTTTGCAGTGAAATCGGCTGCCAGCGTGTTCGCAGCGCCGGGCTTATTTTCGACCACAAAGGATTGCTTCATTGACTGGCCAAATTTGTCGGCCAGCATTCGAGCCAGGATATCTGTACCCCCGCCTGCAGTAGCGCCCACCATGATCTTGACAGGTTTAATGGTGGGATATTCTTGTGCCAAAGCAATGTTTCCCATCAGCAAGAATACAAGGCCGGACACGATAAGGTTTTTGCGATTCATGTTGTTGTCTCCTAGGTTGAAATGTTGCTTCTAACGTTGTGATTGCGCCATGCGACAAGCCAATTGAAAGGCTTGCTGCATAGCATCAGGGTTTGCTTTCCCCTGTCCGGCAATATCAAATGCGGTCCCATGGGCGGGTGTAAGAATAGGAATAGGTAGTCCGCCTTGAACAGTGACGCCACGCCAGAATCCCATCAGCTTCATAGCGATCTGACCTTGGTCGTGGTACATCGTGACAATACCGTCGAATTGGCGCTGATCGCCTTGAACTTTTAGAAACAGGGTGTCTGCAGCGAAAGGGCCTTGCGCTGGGATTCCTTTTTCATTTGCAATGATCACCGCCGGGCCAATGGTCTCGATTTCTTCTTGTCCAAATGAGCCGTTATCGCCGTTATGTGGATTGAGTCCACACACGGCAATACGTGGCGCTTTGATACCGCTGGCCTGAATCGCTGTATTGAGCAAGTCAATGGCATGTTCAACTCCCTTTTGGGTAAGTAGCGCGGCGACTTCTTTGTGCGCAACGTGAGAAGTCACGCGAGAAGTCCATAAACCGTCTAGAACATTGAATTCGCAGACTGGGCCTTTGAAGTTCAATTGCTCGGCAAACCAGTGCAACTCATCCGAGGTTTGCATACCCGCTAAATGCAATGCGTGTTTGTTGAGTGGTGCAAATAGAAGGACATCGGAAAATCCTTTTGTTACCGCTTCTAATGCAATTTTCAAGGTTTGAAGTGCATACGCACCAGACGCTTCGTTGCATACGCCACATTCGAATCCGCTTTCCTGATCTACCTTATGAGCCAACAAAGCAAAGCCTTGGCTGTAAGACACCGCTTCAAGTGAAAGAAACTGCGTAAATAAGGTGTGTTGCCCCGCCACCTCCATCCCTTTTATGACTTCTTTTGGATCTGCAATCACCAATACATCAGCGGCCTTCAATGTGTCGGGGTTTGCAAGCAACCGCGCCACAAGTTCGGGGCCGATACCGGAAGGGTCACCTAGTACAAGGGCAATGCGAGGCTTTCTGGTACTCATATTTTTTGGGCGCCCGAGGCTTTATTTAATAAATTTCGTTTAGTTAAATTACGAACCAAGTCTCGGACTCCGAATGTCCAGGGCTTGATCTGATCGCAATGCTTCACAGTATTGACGAGCGTTCCCAATTTTTCAGTTGTGATACGAACGCTATCGCCAATGTGATGAGTAAAGCCACTTCCAACCGAATCGCGGTCTTGAACAGGTGCGAACATCGTGCCCAAGAAAAGCATAAATCCGTCAGGGTATTGATGACATTCCCCCATCGTCTGCCAGACCAATTCGACCGGATCCCTGCTGATTTTTGACATTGAGCTTTCACCACGCATAACAAACCCATCGCCGCCATAAACCTCTAACTTGACAACACTGCTCCTAACGGTTTCTATGTTGTAAGTCCCATCGAACAAGCGCAAGAATGGACCAATTGCACAGGAACCGTTATTGTCTTTTGCCTTACCCAACAACAGTGCGCTACGACCTTCGAAATCACGCAAATTGACATCGTTCCCTAAACTCGCGCCTTTAATTCGGCCGCAGCTGTCAACTGCTAAGACTATCTCTGGCTCTGGGTTGTTCCACTCAGACTTCGGATGAATCCCAACATCTGCACCTAACCCAACAGCCGACAAAATGGGGGCCTTGGTAAACACCTCGGCATCAGCCCCGATGCCGACTTCAAGGTACTGCGACCATAAGCCTTTTCCAATCAATAGTGTCTTAAGTTCTTGCGCTTTCGATGATCCTGGAACGATGTCTGTAAGTGACCCGCCTAGTATTTGCATAACTTGTGCACGTATTTGTGCAGCAAGGAGGGGGCTTCCCTTAGCTTGCTCTTCAATGACACGCTCAACCAAACTTGCGGCAAAGGTCACCCCTGCGGCCTTGATGACTTGAAGGTCACAAGGGGCAATGAAATGAGCTTGGGTATTGTTTTGGTTTAGCGTTTGCTGCAGAAGCATTTCTACACTGCCAATATGATCCCCTTTTGCTTGCAAAACGCATGCAGCCGGATCAGCCTCTTCCAGTAAATCGCTCATTGTGGGCCAGTAGGCAGTTAGATCAAATACACCCTCTTGACGAAGGACGACGACGCAAGGCCCTTCATTCGAACGTGCTGAAGTTTTTGGCAGCCAAACACGGCCCACGAGCGTCCCTGCAAAACCATCTGCGGGCAGGCAACTCAGTGGTGAAATAGTAGGAAACATTAAGCCCAGCCCTCCCCATCAGGGAATGCATATTTCAGTAGGCTAGCTTTGTGCATTTCAATGCTGTAACCTGGCCGTTTAGGCGGCATATAGCGTCCGTTACGAATGACAACAGGCTCTACAAAATGCTCATGCAGGTGGTCCACATACTCGAGTACGCGATTTTCCAGTGACGCCGACACGGCGATATAGTCGAAAATTGATACGTTTTGAACGTACTCGCATAATCCGACTCCCCCAGCATGTGGACAAACCGGTACGCCAAATTTTGCCGCCATCAATAGAACGACGAGCACTTCGTTAAGCCCGCCCAATCGAGCGGCGTCTACTTGACAAAAATCAATCGCGCCAGCTTGCAGAAATTGCTTGAACATAACTCGGTTGTGGCAATGCTCTCCGGTTGCTACACCAATGGGGGCCACCCTTTGTCGGATTTTTGCGTGCCCAAGAATGTCGTCCGGACTGGTCGGCTCCTCGATCCACCAAGGCTCGAAGGCGGCCAGTCGCCGCATGTTGGTGATCGACTCGTCGACTTCCCACATCTGGTTAGCGTCCATCATGAGCTTGCGGTCCCAGCCGATCTCTTCGCGCAGGATAGCCGCGCGGCGGGTGTCCTCCTCGATGTCACCGCCGACCTTTTGCTTGAAGTGGGTCCAGCCATCGGCCACACCTTCGCGGGCCAGGCGGCGCATTTTTTCCTCGGAATACCCCAGCCAGCCAGCCGAGGTGGTGTAGCCGGGGTAGCCCTGCTCCAGCATTTCCTGCTCGCGCGCTGCCTTGCCGCGGGCATTGCGGCGCAGTATGGCCAGCGCCTCTTCCGGCGTGAGCGCGTCGGTTACGAAGCGGAAGTCCAGGCAGCGAACCAGTTCTTCGGGACTCATGTCGACCAGCAACTTCCAGATCGGCTTGCCTTCGGACTTGGCCCACAGGTCCCAGACGGCATTGACGATGGCGGCTGTGGCGAGGTGGATCACGCCCTTGTCCGGGCCGAGCCAACGCAGTTGGCTGTCGCTGGTGGTGATGTTGCGCCAGAACGCGCCCATATTGCAGGTAATTTCTTCCAGGGTGTAGCCGACCACAAATGAGGCCAGTGAGTTGACGGCTGCCACGCAGATTTCATTGCCGCGGCCAATCGTGAAGGTCAGGCCGTGGCCTTCCAGTGCCGAGGAAGCATCGGTGTGAAGGACCACGTAGGTGGCCGAATAGTCGGGCGCTGCGTTCATGGCGTCGGAGCCGTCGAGCGTGCGTGAGGTTGGAAAACGTATGTCGTAAACCGAGAGATGGGTGATTTTGGTAGCCACTGCGAAAGTCCTTCATGAGGAAAAGATGGTCCAAGCGTACGAAGGTTATCGATACACATCCAATCGTATTTTGGTATATTTCGATACCAATTTTTAGATCGCTTATGGACAACACCGCCGCCACATCAGCCCAGCCTGCCAACCTTTTTCGCCGGCTGCGCATCAAGAGCCGGCAGATCATGTTGCTGGACGCGCTCGACGAACACCGCACCCTACGGCGCGCAGCGGCGGCTATCAACACAACCCAGCCCGCCGCCACCGCGCTGCTGCAGCAGCTAGAAGAAGGGCTGGGCGTGCTGCTGTTCGAGCGCCATGCGCGCGGCATGGAGCCGACGGTTTATGGCGAGGTGATGATTCGTTTCGCACGCGGTGTGCTGCACGACTTCGTCTACGCAGGCGACGAGATGGCCGCCCTAGCCGCCGGCGCATCCGGGCTGGTGCGCATCGGCAGCGTCATGGGCGCCACGCCTGTGCTACTGACCCAAGGCCTGGCGCGCTTTAAGTCGGGCAATCCGCGGGTGCGCATTTCGCTGCAGGTTGACACCAGCGACCTTTTGATGCCGGCCCTGCTGCGCGGCGATCTCGACGTGGTACTCGGGCGCCTGCCCGATCAATTTTATGACGAGGACCTAGAAATCGAGCAACTGGAGGGCGAGCCCATGAGTGTGGTGGCCCGGCCCGGCCACCCGCTGTTCGACCTCGGCGAGATCACCCTGGCCGACCTGGTCGCGCAGACCTGGATCCTGCATCCGCTGGGCAGCCCGATGCGGCGCCGCGTCGAGCAGGCGCTGCAACATGCCAGCCTGGCGGCGCCCCCCGACATCGTCGAGACCTCGTCGATCCTGGCGACCACCTCGCTTCTCGAAGCCAGCGACATGATCTCGGTGGTGCCGCTGGACGTGGCGCAGCACTATGCCAACTATGGCATGGTCGCCATCGTTCCAGTGCCCCTGCCTATTTCCATGGCCAACCTGGGCATCATCACGCGCAAGAAAAAAGATCAGTCGCCCGCGGTCAAGGGCTTTCTGCACGCGCTGCGCGACAGCATGCTGGAACCGCAATCGCCCGTTGATTAGCAGTCCAATCGGTGCAGGCGCCGTGCGTTGTCGTGAAACAGCTCGCGCTACTCGGACGCCGACAAATCCGCGACGATGCGCGCTGTCGGCGCCGATCCAATATTGACATGGCCGAAAACTTAACTGGCATTTCAAGTAGCCTGTAAAGAGCTTCTTGAGCGGTTGATTAGGCTCGGAAGGGCGCAGTGGGGCAACCTATCAGGTTCGAATTCTCCGACCCTACAAAAAAAGGGGGGCTGGAAACTTACGCTAAAAGTGGCTGTCTCAACATTTAGAAAGATGAACCGGTCACCAAGTGCTTGATTTGCTTGCCCTTGGAAAACTTAGGCGGTTTGTGATCTGGTATCTTCTGGCCCGCCAAGACTATTTCGAACTGATTCCAAGTCGTTCGAACAATTTACAACCCGTTCGGGCCCTCCTTGGGTGCGCTCCTAGAACACTTTCCGGATCAGACAGGCTTCTTCATAAGCCTCAATGTCTTTGAGCCGGTACAAAACTTTCCCCACGATTTTCAAGTACTGCGGGCCCTCGCCGACGGTTCGCCAGCGCTGAAGGCGTGCGACTGAACACACCCAACGATCGGCAAGCATTTTTTCGGTCAAAAGTTGGCGGGTAGCTTCGGCCTGGACCTCTGGAACCAACAGTTTGGGATCGAACTTGGGTTCGTTGGCTGCGGTTTTGGCGATGCCGCTGGACAGGACGTCCAGCACGTCACCAATGTTTTCAGCCCGTGGGTTCGAAGACGAGGTGTTTTTAGTAGCCATGGACTTGCTCCTTGATGCCTGTATGCAGTGATTTCATATAGGTTCATACCGTTTGGCTGAGCCTTTTTCTCAGCAGGGTGGGCGTCCAACTTTCAGCAATTGGCTTTGCGATCGGTTCCTATACAAAGTCCCACCATTGAACAGGTGAGCTCTGTCCCATTTTGAGTCAAAAGAAAGTTAAATCGCTCCAATGACTTGCATTTTGCAAGTCATGTGTTAAGCTTGCAAAAGACAAGTTAAGACAACGCATCCATGGAGTACAACTTATGCAAAAGGTATTTTTGACAGGTATCACCGGCTATATAGGGCAGCACTGTGCTGCGGAACTATTGCGGCAAGGATATGAAGTTGTTGGAGCCATTCGTTCGCGCTCAAAGGCTGACGAGACGCGATCCGCGATTTCACGTGTTGCATCCATCAAAAAATTGAGTTTTGTGGAAGTTGATTTACTTTCGGACAAAGGATGGAAGGAGGCTATGGAGGGATCTACGTATGTCCTTCACGTTGCTTCGCCGTTCTTACTCAAAGAGCCAAAAGATGAAAGCGAGCTTATTACGCCTGCTGTCGAAGGCACCAAGAGGGTCATAGCCGCAGCACAGTTTGCAGGTGTGAAAAGGCTGGTTCTGACTTCATCTACCTTCGCCATCATCGCTGGAAAAGAGACCGGCCGGTATGGACCAACCGACTGGTCCGATACCGATGCGGACATCGGAGCATATGCAAAAAGCAAAACGCTGGCAGAGCGCGCAGCTTGGGAGGCTGCC
>Ga0214917_10004523_pt1 | contig 15410 bp, 21 predicted proteins | sample LL_1208_BB_MetaG_FD_177983 | JGI IMG/M metagenome (GOLD analysis project Ga0214917, IMG submission 177983) | Freshwater microbial communities from Lake Lanier, Atlanta, Georgia, United States - LL_1208_BB | ecosystem: Environmental > Aquatic > Freshwater > Lake | place: USA: Georgia | collected... | reverse complement strand
AGAGGCAACGGCAACACTACAATTACCAGAAAGGCTGACATTCCGTTTGAAGCCAGAGAACGCAACCGCTGAATGTGTGCCATCGTGCTTTGAGACTTCTGTTGTCTCGGCGGTTTGAGTGAGTGAAAAGCTCTGGATAACAACGCCAGTTTCAGCGGTTAATCCAAAGGCAATTCCGGTAAGTCCGATACTTGTAGCGGCCATTTGATATTCCTTTGTGTCAAATTATCGTGGGAACACCCGCACTTTAATCAGTTCCCAGATTGTAGAAAACACCGCCCCCGACACTAGCGCAACTAACCATAGCTTAGTTTTGATGGTGTGCGACTCCCTCTCTAGGGTGTCCACCTTTCCGTTGATCTTGGCTGTCCATTGAGCTATTTCGCTGGTGTGACGCTCTAAAATTGAAATCAATCCCACCTGCCTCTCCTCGATTCTTGCGAGTCTTTCCCTCAAATCCGCTACTTGGTCTGCGCTCATACTTCACAATCCTCTGCCCCTTCGCACACACGAACGCATAGATCGCCGTTAGTATCGTAGAACTTCTCTATGTAGCCCTCGGCCTCAAGCCATTTGAGCGAGGACATAAAATCCTCATAAGTATATTGGTGCATCATACCGGCTCTACTTGCTTGGCGTTTGCCCAGCGTCCTCGGCGGCTTGCATCATATCATAGTTAGGTAGGCCGGTGTTCTCGGCTGGCCGTGGCGAGCAGGAGCAGAGCAGTACGCCCGCAAGGATTATGGCAATCATTGAACGTCGAGCAACCACGATCCAAAAGATTGCATCTCTGCGGCTCTTGAAGATGTGGGTGTAACTGTTGTGTGATTAATACATTGAATCTCTGGTCCGAATCTATTTGAGCTAGCGGCCGTTGTTGGCCCGCCAGTTAAAGTCAATAAAGGCGTGGGACTAATAACAACATTAGGGACGGTTGAAGAATTACCAGCGTACAGGTTTAGGTTGCCAGCACCATCTGATTCAATCATAACGGCAAAAAATCTATTGTCTGAAGCACTTTCACCAAATCCATTTGTAAGCGTTGTGTAAGAACTGGGGGTTAAATAAGCTGAATTAAACCCTATTAACCTCGCTTGAATTACAGATGATTGCAGAGCAAATTCAGCCCCAAAACCTTTTACAGTTAGCCCATTCTGCTCGGCAAAAGGAGCGTCCGTTGCGTTGCCAGTTCCGCTAAACACAATTCTGATTTTTGAATTTGTAGAGGCCATATACATCGCACCGCTAATCGAAAATCGGATTCTTTTTGAATAATCAATAGTTGATGCTCCGCCCTGAATAAATGTTTCGAGTGGATCGTACCATCCAAACTTTCCGTGCCCACCAGCGGCAGTCCCGGCACTCAGATTTAATGCATATGAACCACTGCTAAATGCAGCTGAGCCTGTTGATCCAGCACCGCTTGTTCTTGTGTATGAACCTCCAAAACCAAGCCTTCCAGTTCTAGTTCTTCCTACTCCAAAAAGCTGCTGATCAATCGTGTTAATCGGCCCTGTAAAAAGGTTGCCCATTGTTATCCCTCAAGGATTGACCAAGCCGCCCCTGTTGTTGCCCCTAACCAGTAAACCGCACCTGTTGGGCAGAACGAATCAAATACAATGCCAGACCCAGCGGATAGTTGTATTCCTTGCGTGGTTGTTGGAGAAAAACCGATGCCCATCGTCACGCTTCCGATTGAAATATTTTGAGCAAAAAGATATTTGCGGGAGGTGTTGGTGACTGCGGTGGTAATTTGTGCCGTGTTTGCAGTTGTTACAGAACCAAATCGTGTTGTTAATGCTCCCGATGGATTTGCAGAAATTGATGCTGTAACCGAACCAATCTGAGCTGTCCCAGCCGCCAAAGCGGGAAGCGAGCCAATAGTGACGCTGTTACCTACCGTAACGGAGGAGATGCTGATGGGAACCGTCCCGCTGATTGATGCGGTAACAGACCCAATCTGCGCCGTTCCAGCCGCCAATGCTGGTAGCGAGCCAACGGCAACATTCAAATAAGCAACTGTGGATATATCTTGATATGTGAGGCTTTTTAAACTGCCCGTGACAGAGCTTGCCTGCAGACTGGCTGTAACGCTTCCGATTTGTGCTGTTCCTGCCCCGATGGTGACCGTTCCCCCGCCAATCGTGACTACGCCGATGCGGTTTGTTCCAGCGGGGAGAGCTGAACCGACGGTGACTATGCCCGTGATGGGAAGGGGCGAGCTAGAAGAAACAATGGAAAAATTGTTAATAACGTCATTAAATCCTATTGGAATTGCATTTGCTACATTATCGCCACCACCAATTCCTATTTCAAAATTGGCAGGATTCCCAGCCCCATCTTGACCAACTATATTTGCCGTCACCGTGCCAGAGATGGCGGGGAGGGAGCCGATCGTTAGGCTATTTCCCACCGTCACCGTCCCGCCCACGGTAACTGCGCTTGCTCGCAGTTGCACGTCAGTCAGGCCGCCGGTAACGGTCACCTGCCCCATGGTAACGGTGATGCTTTCTAGTGCGTTAAGCGATGTCGGCCCCAGCTCAACGGTGCCGGTAACGGTGCTGCTGGTCGCTTGATCGTCAAAGTAGATAACGAGCGCGGCCGTGGTAGTCAGGCCGGCGGTAGTCGCCACCAGGGTGAGTGCGGTATTTGCGCCAGAGGTAAAGGCAGAGGCGGTGACGGAGCTATCCGCAAAGTTGTACATAATCCGCCCGCGATCGGCGGCCGTCACGAGCAGGAGCTGGTCGCGATCGATGTTTAGCCCGGTAAGCGTAAGGACGTTAGTCGTGGGTGAATAAGAGTAATTTGACCAGACTTGCTTCATATTGTGTTATTCCTTGTCATCCTAGGGCGATTGCCAGCGCCACGGCCGTGCCGGTGGTCACGCCACCCGCTGCGGCCCCACCCGTGACGATGGGCGTACCTACGGCCACCGTGATGCTGGCAGGCCCGCAGACTGTGGCGGTGATAGGCATTATTCGGTCACCTCACCCGCAATGGATACCGATCCTTGCAGCAGGCGGATTTTAGTGGCGGCCGATGTGGTCAGAAGGAGATCCCACTTTCCTCCGCTGATGGGTAGAGCTGAGGCCGTAGCTGCGTTCAACGCCAGGGTAAGGCTGCCGGTCGTGCCTGTAGCAGTAACGGTCGCAAACGTGGCAAGCAGGTTGCCGTTGTAGGTATCGCGGATCTGCGCGGCTGCGGTTGCGCCAGCCAGCGAATACGTTGCGCCAGTACCGTCCTTTACAGCCACCTCAAGGGCAAGATCCACGCCCTGTTCTACGGTTAGATTATATACGCCAGCGGCCATACTTCTGGATGGCGTGTGTCAAAGGCTAGTAGTCAATGACGGTGATACGATAATCAGCCGTTCCAACAGTTTTGCTGGTGTTAGAGCCATTGATGGCAGTCATACAGACAGTGTTGGCCGCAAAGACTACGCCCTGCACGACAACGCCCCCAGATACCACCGACGGAAGGCCGACCCAAACAAGATCACCAACTGTGGCACCAGTTACTGTCACATTCCCTGCGCTTGTGCTATGCCCCGCAAGCGTGCCAAAAGCCAAGGAGGCCGTGGTGGTTAGGGTTTGAGCAGATTGGGGAAGCACGCCGTAGGTTGTCCCGCTTGCAATTAACCCGACATTGATTAAGCCCGATACCACATTGATGTTTGAGGGCTTGGCGGTGAGTGCTGAATTGTAGAAACCCAATAAGCTGCTTTGATGAGAAAGGCCGGTGGTAGAGTTTATAACCACATCAAATCCAGAATTAGCAAGTAAAAGTCGATTACCATAATCAAATGAAGCCATCGCAGAAGCATCATATAATGTTCTGTTAGTTTGATCTACATTAGATGTCGAATCCTCCACAAAAAGTGCGTTGGCTTCTGATTTTGTGTAGTAGGCGGCTTGATTGCCGGGGACAGTTGAGCCAGCGGTGATTAAGTCTTTGCGGAGCGTAACTGTTCCTTGAAAAACTGTTTTAGGTGTGCCGCCTTGAGTAAGCTCAATTTCAAGCGTAGGGGTGATTGTGTCTGTGCCTGCATCCGCAAACGCATCCTCCACCTCTGCGGTGTTAATGGTGAGCGTGGTTTGTTTGAAGGGAATAAAATTAATGCCAGAAGCATCTAGTTGTAGAGCGGTCGTGATATTTGTTTGAGCGAATCGCCCAGTAAATTGAATGATGTATCCTTGTTTGCCGTTTTCTTGCACGGAGATGTTGGAGGTAATTGTATTGATGCCCGATGAAATTGCCCCTTGAACGCTGACTGCCGAGGTGAATGGGGCGATGCCAGTCGTGCTTGTCCCGCCCCAGTTTAGGCTGAATAAACCGCCACGCACTCTCGGCCCCACCGTCAGTTCGTAAGTCTCGTTTGTCCCTGTGCCTCCATCGGAAAGTTTTGTTAAGACTAACTCGCTGGCGGTGGATGCAGTCGTAAAGGTGTCGGCATAAACGATTGGATTACGGACTAGCTTAACAACTTGCTGTGCCTCGATGCTAGCGGCTGGGTTTCTACGAGTGCCTACCAGTACAGAGCTAGTCGGGAAAAGGGTGAATGAATCTGACCCAAAGGACATTGCCGTGTTAGGCTGGGTGGCGGTTAGTAGATACGAGCCAAAAGTATCTGAGCCATAAAGAGCAACCGTGGAAACATTGTTTGAGATGGCGTTATACACGCAGACAGCGGTGGCGTTGAAAGGAATGGCTGAGGATGTGATGCCGTTGATGTTTAGCTTAAACGACCCGCCAGAGGGTGCTTCCTCGATGTTACCGATGGCGGCCTTAAGGGAGGAGCTAGATAGATCGATGTCGTCTAGTGAGCCGTTGGGCTGTTTTTCTAGTAGGCGTAGGCGCAGGGTATAGGTGTCGTTGCGGGTTAGTGTGGGCAACGCACCACCTACCACGCTCCCTCCGTCCACAAGGTTTCCAGAGGCGGTATCAATGTATAGGTCTAGGGTAGCGGCCATTTAGGGTGAGTAGGTGTCAATTTTAGCCGATCCCGAAGGCTTGAGTAGAGGTGGCTCCGGGGTAAATAATATCTTCAAATGTTGAGCCGTTATATAAAAATCCTATGTCTGTGCCTGCAACTTGTGCGAAGCCAACAACGTTTGATCCGTCAATGTTAATGGCTTGGGTTTGAGTTGCTTCTGGGTAAATAATATCTGTAAAGGTTGAGCCGTTATATAAGAATCCTCTGTTTGTGCCTCCAACAGTTGCAAAGCCAACAATGTTTGATCCGTCGATTCCGTTGGCAATGGTTGCACTTGCTCCGGGATAAATAATATCTGTAAAGGTTGATCCGTTATATAGAAAACCTATAGTTACTCCTGAGCGAAACGTTCGTCCAACAATGTTCAAACCGTCGATTCCGTAGGCAAGGGTTTGAAATGCTCCGGGGTAAATAATATCTGTAAAGGTTGAGCCGTTATATAAGAATCCTTTGTTTGGAGGAATGAGAAATACTTCACCAACAATGTTTGAGCCGCTGATTCCGTAGGCTTGAGTATAGGTGGCTCCGGGGTAAATAATATCTGTAAAGGTTGAGCCGTTATATAGAAAACCTATAGTTACTCCTGAGCGAAACGCTCGTCCAACAATGTTCAAACCGTCGATTCCGTAGGGAATGGTTGTACCACTTGCTCCGGGATAAATAATATCTGTAAATGTTGAGCCATTGTAAATAAAACCGCGAATCAGTCCGCCCACAGTTGCGTAACCAACAATCCTATACGCAGGACTAATCGGTTGCGTTGGCGTAGTCCCACCACCCACCGGCTGTAAATAGCTCACTCTCGTGCCATCATAATGCGGCTCTACATACATTTGATTCCCAGCCGTGAGCTTATATTGCCGCAACAGATCGGCGGCATACTCGGTGCGATTGATAATGTCATTAACCAGATCGGTAGTAAGCCTTGTCCCGCCAGCCACCTTCGACAGCCGCGGCCGAATCATTGCGTAACTGCGTTAATGACCGCACCTTGAGCCGTAAAGTTTATCTGAATGTTATTCCCTGCGATTGGCTTTTGATTTTGTGCGACTAAGACCAAGTCCTCAATACGATCAATGATGCTATTAATGTATTCGGAGGATATGCCCACGCCGTCTGGTGTGGGGCGAATGGTGCGAAGGGGCTGGCTTTTGCCCGGCAGTTTTGGCGGTGAAGGATTTTCAGCCATAACCTCAGAACCCGTAGTTCACTTCAGAGAAGGCGTTGACCTTTGCGAAGTTAATCGTGCCATCGGTCTGATAGAATATGTCTGTGCCGCGGAAGTATTCGGTAAACTGCTCCTCGATCTGATTGAATAGTCCACGCCTTTGAAAGCTAATAGATGATTGCACATATCCTGCATAAATCCATTCATGTAAGGGGGCGTAAGTAATAATGGGCGGCTGTGCAATTCCTCCGATGCCTACTGGATTTGCTTTTATGTATGATTCAAAAGCAATGTTGGCGGCACTTTGCAATTCAGCAGAATTTTTACTACGCCGATATTCTCTGCCTCTTGGGTTTGGGGGCAAAGTAGTTCCGTTGATGCTTGTTGGCATTAACTTTTTTGTGGGGAGTGTGAGGTTAGTCCCGCCAAGGTTTAGAGAAATGTTGCCGCCTTTAAGCGTATCAAAGAGCGAGTCTTGCGTTATGTATTTAACAACGATGGCCGCATCTGCTCCAAATACGCCCACGCCGGGTTGTCCTACGGCTGTGATATACGCATTAGGCAGGCCAGTCGCATAATCCAAGCCAACATAGGTGACGCTCAGATCCGCAAGATCGCCGTCAATCGGGTTCACGGCCGTCGTTTCGACCAGCATCCTTGTATATTTTGTCGTCGCTGCGGAGAAGGCACTGTGCGTTGTGCCAGAATCAGGCTCTAGCGTTCCAATATCCGCAAGCCGAATCGTATAGTTTTCTACAAGCGTTACCAATCCGTCTACAGATGTGGATCTTGCGGTTTTGCGTAGGATCTTTCCTCCCGCATTCAGCACTGTATTAACTATGCTAGCAGCCATATCAATAAGCCGACTTCAAAATCGGTACTCCTAGTTTATCGTCGATTTTTGTTAAGATATTCGAGACGATTTTCTGCATGGTATCGAAGCTGTTCAGCAAATCGGTGTTTTGTTGCCTCTGTAAATCTCCCTCGGTTTGCGTCAGTGCATTAATTTTTTCATTGTCTCTAAAGCTGCGACGTTCCCCTGGGGTTGCGCCTATGCCAGAAATTAGGGATATATCGGTCTGCCTTTGTTGCTGTTGCCTTTGAATATCAATCTGCCGAATCAATCCGCCCATGCCCATACGTTCGGCGGCGGCCCTAACGCGATCTAGGATGGTTCCCGATGCCTCCATCCCCCGCATAACCAGCTCCTTGTTTTTGATGGCAGTTTCCTTTTCAAGCTGAAGGATTCTGCTTTTCTCGTCTCGGGCAAATTCCGCATCGCGCATCATCCGATCAAAAAGCGTCTTATCGCGGTTAGCCTCAAGTCTTGCGGCTTCTTGAATGTCGTAGATTTGCTCGTCGTATAGTCTCTTGTCTAACTTTTTCTTTTCTTCAGCAACCGCCGCCATAGCGTCCGCGCTTTCCGTCACATCGACTGCACTTTTTCCTGACTTGCCAGACCCCGCTTTAGCTTGATCAAAGAATTTAATTAGAGGTTTTATAGCGGCAAATCGAGCATACGCCTCAACCGCATCCATAATTGACGTTGCCGTGACTCCAAATACTAGACTGGCAAGATTTTGAAATTGTTTAAGTGAATCAGAAAGTGCGGAAAGGCTGGCAATTTGCTGATCACTATAAACTCCAATAGCTTCACCTTGATCAATAATTGACGCAGATCCTTGGTTTAAAACTTTAATAAGATCGGTTTGCGCTTTTCCAAGCAGCTCATTTACAATAATAAACTGCCGACCTTCATTTGCTCCGCTTGCAAAGCTATCAGATATTTTCAGCAGTATATCTTCAGGCTTCATTGAGCGAAGTTCATCCAAGCTGATGCCGACTTCGGCAAATGTGCCGGCCAGTCCACTGTCGCCTGCTAATGCTTTTTGCTGAGCTAGTGAGAGCTTGTTTAAGCCTGCTGATACCTGATCAATTCCGCTGCCAAACACACTGGCTGCGTTGCCCAAGAGCTGCAATTTGCTGGCAGAAACGCCAAACTTTTCAGCAATATCCTGCAACTGATCGCCTTTCTCGATTGCGCTAGAAAAGCCTGCGATAATTTTGTCGAATGCAAAAGCGCCAGCTATTAAGCCACCCGTAGTTTTGGCGAATCGCATTACTGACGACTGAGCCGTGGCTAGACCACGATCAAAGCCGGATGCGTCTAGTGCGAGCTTGGCTGTGGCGACGGCGTCCATTATAGACCCGCCTTTTTGCGCTCATAATTAGCTATGATGGACAGCCGCTTGATCATTTTTATCACCTGTATGTCAATAGACTTCTGGACTGTGGATTTGCTGATTACGTTAGCTATCCATGGGATTGTATTTGTCATTGAGATATAGGGCTTTGAAAAAGCACCTGTCTTTACTTGCGATCTGTCCACTACACGACCGCCGCCTGTGTGTCTATATATCCACTTTGGGATACCTCTAAATCCTCCGAGAATGCCAGCACAAACGGCCCAGCCTGACTTTGCGATACCTACATTCCCACGCTTTTGTTTGAAGTATCTAGCCAGCTCGGTTTCCTTCGTTACTACCTGGCGTACAAATTGATTTTTAGGCACTCGCTTATTTTTTCCAAACCTTGCGTTATCGTGGGCACTGCCGCGATCAAACTCTCCAATCCTCGTATATACGTAAGGTTTATAATTAAGCCTATCAATTAAAGCCTGCGCTGCAGTCTGCGCTCCGATTCCTTTTTTGCCTTTACCAAATGATTTGCCCAGGACAAGAGCGGCCAAAGCTGCAGCCGCTTGTTTTGCGTTTTGCGTTTTTGTTTTTCCTATTGGAATTGGAAGTGATCCAATTTCACGTACGGCCGTAGAGCTTGTTTTGTAAACGCGATCTATATCCCGCGTAACGGCCTTTTCGCCTATTGCCTTTGCCTTTGCATTCAATCCAAAAGGCTGGGTTGAATTAGCCAAGCTAACGCAAAGGGAACGAGCCTGAATGCGCATTTCTTTGGCGGCCTCAAGTTTTGTATTCCCTACAAAAGCCTTGAGAGCTTGTTGCAATTTGATCGGATTAATCGTAAGGCTGGCGCTCATAGTCCTAACGCTTTCTCTATGTCACGGAGATCTGTGCCGATTGCCGAGTATGGCCGACGCAACTTGGCTCCGTTCATGTACATAAAGACATGCTCTGCCTGATGCACAAGATGTAGTGGAATGTCCCACAAGATTGTTTCCATCGACCACCCGGTCTCTTTTGCCAGGACGAACACGCACGAGGCGGTTCCGCCTGGCGTTACTCGTTTCCCGGCGGCGGCGGAACGCCAGATGGAATGACGTTTACTTTTGGCTTATTGGATTCGGTTAGGATATTAGCGACCAAAAGACTGGCCGTATCTCGATCCTGTTCACTCATTGTTTCAGACCATTCCATCACTTTGTCTCGGAATAATTCTTTATCCCACGCTTGCTTCAGGGCTGCTTTCCGATTTTTTGCCAGCAAAATATGGATATATATGAAAGCGTAAACAAAAAAGATAGGGCTATCGGCCTGGTCACGCACCTGAATCATCAACAGCCGACTACCCTCTGTATATGGCGCGAGCTTTTGATCCTTAAAATATCGATCTCCCGATATAAAGGCTTGATCTAATTCTTGTTGCAGGCTTTCTTCACTCATAGTTTTTTTAGCATCGCCCGCTTTAGTTCTGGGCTAGCACGCTCGCTGACTAGCAGAGTCTGCCCGCCACGTTGTATCGACATAATAGGCTCGGCCCTCTTCATTAGGCCCAGCAACGTCTCCCTGTTCTCAAGGGCTGCTCTTACGTATCGAATGGGCGATTCTGGATCTGATTTCATATCCGCCCAAGTGCGCTCCATTTCGGCCTTTGCGTCATCCCCGCCCGATATTGTAAACCAAAAAGTAAACTGCCGTTGACCTGTGTCTTCTTTAATGATGCAAGTAACGGGATCGGATTGGCGTAGCTTAGCCCCAAAGGCAGAAGCGGCCGCCGCTACTTTTATGTTTGTTGTACCCCAGAAGCTATCAACCATATTAGGATCTCATTAACCGCCCTTGCGGGCTTAGGTCATGTTAGGGAAACGAGTCGCAGAGACGTCTACAGTGACAAAGCCGTCCGAGGCTCTATTGACTGTGACAGAATCCACGATGATCTTGCCGCCCGTGCTGGTTGCGTTGGCTAGCGTCGTGAGCACCGCGCCTGCCGTAGTGGCATAAGCTCCGGTAATAGTGGTAGAAAAGGCGAAGGTATCGGTGGGATTGTAGATTCCAACTCCGACCACCTCGCCGCTTTGATTTCTAACTTCCGCACGTTCTACGTTGCGGGTTTCTGTGAAAGATTGTACGAGGCCACCCGATTCAGCAGTGATACCGAAAAGAAGGCCAGATGTTCCGATTGTTGTGGCTGCCATATTGCCTTAAATTTTGTGTCAACTTGCGATGGAATTAGGCATGGCAATCACTGCCAGCCGGTAGGTGCGACGCATGGTGCGCTCCTCATCGTCGGCTTCAGGCTCTACGGAATCGACCTTGGCGTTATAGCACCGGGCAGATCCGATTGCGGTGGTGGCATTAAGGCGAGTGGCCAGCGAGCTAGAGTCAAAGAAAGCCTGCAACACCTTACTGCACTTCTGGGTATGAGCATCGACGGTGGTATCGTCATAAGAATCCTCCACAATAATATCTACCGGGACGCTAAAAACTCCCGATCCTTGCACCGGCTCCTCCGTGCCCAGGGTAGCTTTAATAACGATGGATGGCGGTAAATTCTCAGTCTTGTCGTGGCTAAGGTGATAATTAACGCCAGTAACTGTAGTGGCTAGCAGCTCTTGTAGGGCTGCTTCGACAAGGCGATCGAGCATGGTGACGGCGGGCATAGTTACAGCTCCACGTCAACGCGGCCCGGCCAAGGCGCGATGTTGTCCTGCGCCCATTGTTCCTTTTGTGACAGAAAATAAGTGGGGCGATCTTGGCGCAAGGCAAACGCTAGCACGGCCGGAGCTGAGTTAATTGTCATAAACTTGTTAGCGTGCTTAATGGCTTGAGCCATTTGTACGATGCTTTCCGCAGTCCAGTGTCTTTTGTGAAAGTAGTATTTGCTCTCGCACATAATTATATAGTCACCCAACAGCTCTGATGCCTTTTGTTGAATATCCAGCGTTGGGTAGTTCCATGCCTGGCTGATTCCTAGTGGTGCAAGCAGGTTATATTCATCAGGTAGGCCGGGTGGCGGCCCGTCTGGCACGCAATCCAACACGATCTTACGAGCTGCTCCCGCAATCGCTGGGTGCTGATAGACAAAATCCAGCCATGAAAGGCCGGACTGGCGGAATGCGTTGTATCGATTCGGCCAGATTTCCAGCTCGATGCGTTCGCCCTTGCCTTCCCCTGGCGCCACCCAAGTAGCATAAGAGACAAGATCCAAAGCACCCGCATATTGCGGTAAGCATTCGATCTGCACTTCGTCGCTTTGTGCCAGATACTTTGCGGCTGGCAGGCACTGCAACACGTCGCCTAACCGCTGATGATAGACAATCGTTTTCAATTTCGCTCCGCAATTACGGTGATGATATTTGCCTTTCCGTCAGGCAGCGTCCCGCGAATCTGATCCTCTGGGCATCCAGTCCAAGTGACGGTATAATCGGAATAGGAAAGTAAGGTTCGCAATCCTCGCTCATTGAAATGGTGGAAGTGTTCATTTGGCCTGCGGTGTTTCCAGTCGCGGAAAGAATCTGCGCCAGCCGTTTCGTGAAGCAGTGGGCAAGAGATTACAACCGCCTCTGCCCGCAGGCCACGAAGTGTTCCACTTAGATCCGCATCTTCAAAGTGTTCCAAGCTGTCGAAGAATGTGACGATGCCGACTGACTTGGACATAGTTTCGCTACGCTCTACACCGGCAGGAAGCGGATAACCGCTGATGTCGTACCCGAGCGCCTTGTGATCTCTAGCATGGCAATGCCGCAAGAAATCTCCGTTTCCATAGCCAACATCTAACACGCTGGAAAAGCTCCCAAAATAAGAACGAATTACATCATAACGCAAGGCACTCATGGCCTGCGTTGTGGTGTAGGTATCGTAGCGCTCTTTTACATACGCTAGGTCGTAGGAGGGACTTTGGCCTGTTCGCTCTTCTTGCCACCAGTGACCCCCGTGGATTCTGCGGTAGCCTTCGATCACGGATTCCGTTCCTTAAATATCTTCTCGCCTAGCTCGTAGTTTTCTTTGGCGTTGTGCCGTTTAAATTCCGCGTCCTGAGTTGCCCCGGTGAAGAGCGGATTGTTGTGAGTGAATACGATGTCCTTGGCGGGAATGATGACGCCGTCCTTCGCCCCTCGTAAGCTGTACTCGTTGTCGCTAAATATGCCTGAGCATGCGTCGTACTCCGGCGCAAAGAGCGTGCCCTGCTGCGCCAGCCTGGCTTTCGTCAGGATCGCCATGCAAAGCAGATCGTCCTTACGATGGCCGTCAGAGATTGCGAGCACTGCGGGCTTGCTGGTATCGCCTAGGCGTTCGGTGATGATTGCGTCCCAGTGCAGAGGAGGATCCCAATCGTCAGATCCTTGTATGATGATCTCGCCCCGGGCTATGGCTGCGGCTCGATTCCAAGCGGCAATGCAGCCGCCCTCACCTTTAACTAAGTTCCAATTTTTTAGCGGCTCAGAGCTGGGGTCGTTATTGTCGCATGAAAAGATCCACTCGACTGAGGCAGGATCTGCTGCTTTTTTCATCCACAAGATTCGGGCGTTAATCGCTTCTTGGGGTCGACCGCGGGTGGCGTGGCAGACGCTAATCTTTACCGGCTTCTGCGATCGCCACATTTTCTCGATCTTGTCGGCTTCGGTGGTATCGCCCACAGCTCGGCAGGCCGCCAGATAAAGATCGATGCACTCAAAGTCATAGACGGTGCGTTGGGCGTTCCAGATCTTTAAACCCGGATCGGGCTGAACCATGGCCGATTTTAGTAAGTGGTAAGCCTGTAACCACGCACCCACGCTGGCTTCTTCCCTAGCTAAAAAGTAAATGGCTTCCCTGCGCCCAGGATTCATCTGATGCGCCTTGTGGTATAGGCCAATCCTAACGGTGCGATCTTGCGTAGCCGTGGCCTCATTGCAGGCCGCTTCGTAAGCCAAGGTCGCCTCTTGCCCCGGCCAGATCGCGGCCACGTGCGACCATGGCAGTGACTCGTTCCGCTTATTGCCCAGAAAAAGCTCCTGTTGAAAGTAGTAAGCATACTTGCCCGCCTCACTAAGCTGGCCCTGCAAGATGCGTAGATTGCGGTCGGCGCTGTTTGGCTTGTAGCCGCCAGGATGATGCTCCACCCACACCTGCTGCTCCCCGACAGATTCATAGCCTGGCAGTGGTAAAAGCGCTTCGTGAACTGCGTAGTGCCACCGGCCCGACCATTGCCCATCCTCTAACCTCTTAACCATTCTTTCCCTTACTGGGGTTAATTTGGCGTTTATAACGTTATAAACGCCTGCGTAGATGCCGAGCTTGGGATTCTGTTCAAATGCTTCTACAGCCCTTTTAAGAGCGTTTTTGAGGTCTTTATGAGGCAGGTCATCGCAATCCACCCAGAATGCGTAGTCGCCAGTACACGCATTCAATGCGCAGTTCCTAGCGGCGGCAAAGTTGTCGATGTGTTGCCATGACGCTGCGGCCGGTGCGTTGTGATACTCGACTATTTTAGCCCCCGACTTTTCCGCTATCGACCGGGTGCCGTCATCAGGCCGGCCACCCTGCGCCATGCACACGACTATCTCATCACACACAGGCTCAAACGCCTTGAGGGCGCGGTCGATAAACTGAGCCTCATGGCCGGCAATCAAGTACAGAGAGATTTTAGGATTTCGAGTAGCCATGCTAAAACTCTCGCAAACCCAAGACGTAAGAGCCGATTGAAGTATCCAGGGTAACGATGCGGAAACTGACTGAGTTAGCGACTAGGACTGAGCCGATCGTGGGGGCCGTAGCGATCCCTGTGATATCGATGGTGAAAGTGCTGTTAAGATCTAGGTCAAACCCGCCCAGCTCAACCGCTTCCTTGCGTGTAATCGTGGAAAGAATGCCCGTAACGCTTGTCGATCCGATGGTCGCCGCCGTGCCCGTTTGGTCGTAAAGGGCGGCCAAACTTTCTTTGAGGCATTCGGTAAATTCAGACATGAGAGGATTTCTTAAAGTGGAAAGGGCGGTGAGCCGATTGGCCCACCGCCCTCCCCGAGTGAATTAGCTACCGTTGATACGTACGAGGCTGTTCGGCTCTCCCGCTTTCACGCCGTAAATCAAGGCGTAGGTGCGTTGGAGCTGGCCTTTGACCACGTCGTAGTTCTCGCGAACCATGACGGATAAGCCAGTGCGGGGTTCCGTCACAACCGAGATGTCTCCAGGAATGGGGACTCCCGTTGGTACTTCAGGAACGCGAGCTGCAATCAGCAAGGCTTCTTGCTGGGCGAAGAATCCGCCAAGCGTGATGCTGTTGGAAGGCACTGCGCTGTACTGGCTGATGTTGAATCCGGCCACGTTGCCGATCCCAGCCGTGCGAACGAGGTCGCCCGAGATCTGAGGATTGGCCACGACGGTCGTATCATTCAAGAGCGCACCGTAGAAGCTGGGGTTAAGAACTGCGTACCGGCCGTTGACCGGCGAGTTGTTGTTGTTGAGGGTGATTCCGGCCGACACTACCGAACGGTAGGAGAAGGCGCTGGAAGCAACCGTCAATGCGTTGGTAAAGGTGGAGGAAGTCACGAGGGCCAACAGATCCCCAACCATTTGCAACCCGAGAGCGTGCGCGGCTGCGCCGGCAAAACGCTCGATGAGGTTGATGTTGGAGCTGGTGCGCTCTTGATCGTCCACAGAATACGAAACGTGCTTAAACTTGTTAAGAGTGATCTGCACATCCGTCTGGGTTGTCGCAGTTGCTGCGTAACCGTTGGCCTGGGAATAGTCCTGAGCTGTGGTCGCAGAGATGCGGTGGGTGTAGACTGATGCGTTGTATTTAGCCGCTTCGCTGCTGAAATCCGTGACGGAGTTTCTGAGGAAGCTGTAATCTGCCACGAGGATCTCGAGAGCCCTCTGAGCGATTACATTGGCATTCGTTGTTCCGATTGTGTTGGCCATTGTAGTGTTCTCCTAGTGGACTGGATTACAGTCCGAGTTTGCGGAGTAGTTCCGACCGACGGGTCGGATTCTTTTCCGCGTTGAATTGATTGAGGATTTCTGCCCGGCCGAGCGGTTGGCTCGATTCAGCGGGAACCGCCACTGCGCCAGCAGC
>Ga0214917_10004522_pt1 | contig 15417 bp, 14 predicted proteins | sample LL_1208_BB_MetaG_FD_177983 | JGI IMG/M metagenome (GOLD analysis project Ga0214917, IMG submission 177983) | Freshwater microbial communities from Lake Lanier, Atlanta, Georgia, United States - LL_1208_BB | ecosystem: Environmental > Aquatic > Freshwater > Lake | place: USA: Georgia | collected... | reverse complement strand
CTCCGTATCCCTTCTAACACCGGCCTCAACCCCTCAAAACTCGTCCAAATCGGCCCATACACCCCATCCTCCGCCCGCTCCGTCATCTTCCCATTCCAGACCCTCCCCCTCCCCGTGACTAAAACCGGCACGATCTCCAGGTCATGACTCCCCCGGTGGAAGTTTTTTAAGTCTAACCCATAGTCCCACACCTGCCGGTACCCCTCATTGCCTGCCTCCCGTCCTCCGTCCGTCCCCACCTTAAACTCCACCACCACCACCGCCTGCTCCAGTAACAGCACCACGTCGATGCGACTCCCAATCCTCGGCACCACAAATTCAAATAAAATCCTCCCCTCCATCCCTGTCAGCGCCCCTTGCAGGCACTCAATCTGCTTTTCCCACGCCCCCATCTGCGGACCTTCTACCGCCCCCGCCGCCGCCCCATACTTCGCTAGCGCCGCCAAGCAACCATCCCGGTCTTGGAGAAACTTCCCAATCGGCGCCGAGTAATACGCCCAAGAAAAACCGCCTGATCTCGCTACCATGAGGCCTCCATCCTATCCCGAATAACCATTAAAAACGGGGCTGTTTTCAATAAAGGAATCTTTCGAACCTAAGAATCAAAGGTAACACCGTTTTCTTCGTAGAATTTACCGGGCGCCTCGATCCGATCTTTGTTGTTCGCAAAGCGGGCTACTCTTTGAAGGTTTTCACACCACTCCCTACGGCTTTTCTTGAATCGCCCCAAAGCAACAAAGGAGGCCTGCAAAACCCTTTCCGTCACTTCGACGATCCTCCGTGCATCATTTGGGCTTACCGGTTGACCCGTATGCACAAATTCACTCCGCGAATTATAGAGTCTCTTGATTTCCTGATAGGCCGAAATCTGAGCCACATTGCGCTCCTGCATGATCAGAGTGGAGGCGCGTTCAGCGAGTCGGTGGCTCTTCCCCTCCACCTCGTCGTCGCCCAAAAGAATTTCGAGGCAAATACATCCGTAGAGCGTGGCATCGTCCGTTTTACCCTTTTGCAGGTTCTCGAGGGCCTGCTGGTGGATTCGGGCCGCCTTGGTGATCAGTCGGTAATCCGGGCTGTCACCGATCATCTGAGCATCTCCTTTTTGGAATGCCTCATAGCTTTTGAACATTTCTGGATCTTCCGGCAAATGGCTGTCTCCGTGGTCGGCAAACAGTTTGATGAAGTACCCGGATTTACCCGTTCGTGGATCGATGAAAATGGAACAGGAACAAGGTTTTTTCGATAGGGTGGTATCGCGGAAGGAATCCACTCTTAACACTTCCTGCCCTTTAACCGCGGCCAGGGCTTGGGACTCGGCCAATCTTTCCCAGCTTTCCTCGAGGACGATTTTTGCGATGTTCGCGTAGTAGTTAAACTCCAGCACCCCCAGGGGTCCGAGCTCATCCCGGGAGTCGGTTTTGTCATGCAGAGAGGCGATCCTGATTTGCCTTTCTGGAAATTCCAGGACGTACTTGCCCTCGGCCCGGGTAGCTTGTTCCTGGGCCCCAGGGATCCGGCTTCGAATGAGACGTGACTTAAACCGATCCAGATCCATCGGGCCAAAATTGACTCCGTCAATCTCTTGGGCGCGGATTCCCGTATCCTGATCAAATATATAGTAGGTGTGAACGGTGTATGGCTTAAGGCTCTCGAAAAAGGTTTCTAGAAGTTTAGCCCTGTTCTCACCCGTCCCTTCCCGGTGGATGCAGACCGATAAAAGGGCCGTCAATGCGCCTTCCGCTAATGGATGACCCCCTGGTCCGGCAATCTCCCCGAGTTCGTTTAGAAAATCCCGCAGAACCATTTTGGTCGATCGGGCTTGAAAAATCATGGTGTGGTTTTTCGGCGCTGCCGAGCTTTTTGAGTAGTCCGATTCCAAAAAGGTAACTTGGGCGATCTTTCGGTAAGGCTCTCGTTTCGTCGAAAGTAGAAGGGATTCGAGAAACTCGACCACCCGAGGTCGAATTCTTTCTGGAAAAGTCTTGGCCATAAATAACGATTTACCCTATCCGGAGAGCTTTTTCCTGCATTTTCAATTTACCAAACCTTCAGGGTTTTAGGATTTTTAGATGTCTATCCCTTTTAGGACACGGACCATTTTTGTCCTAGGGGGCATGCGATGATTCACCCCATGCCTGATCTTCTCGTTCTTCTCCTGGTCACGGTCATCAAATTCGTCCTCATGGTGGGGGCTTTCTTCGCCGGGATCGCCTTTGGCATTCACCTCCGCATGCGTCTTTAAGCCATGACCCTACTAATTTCCGCCATCACGAACACCCTTTGGCTCCTCGCCGGCATGGTCGTCGGCGCCACCGTCGTCTTTTGGTTCAAAACCTACCTCTGACTTAATCCTAATCCTCATCCTAATCCCTAATGGACCCTTTAACCTTCATCGTTGTGGTGTTGTGCAAGACGTTTCAGCACCTCATCGCCAGCTTCCTCATCCTGATGATCTTTGCCATCGCCGTGAACCGAAAATGACGGAGGAGGGCATGTTCCTGCTCGGCATCGTCATGGGCATCCTGCTCCATGCCGCCACCAAGATCCTCATCGGTCTGATCAAGATGGCCCTCATCGCCTTGGGATTATGAAAATTCCGCAACGTTACTTACGATTCCCTGCCTTTTATTTGCTTAAGATCCATCTCAACAGAAGAGAGTTTATCTCGCAGCTTAGCAGTGTCCTCACAGAGTTGTCTGACAAGCTTGATAAGCTCTTTTTTTGTTGTTTTCCCAAGCGACTTCTCCGCCGGCTCCCCATCCAAGTCATCTGCCGTAATTTCAATGTTTTGATCATCCAAGGCCTCCAAAAATGCCATCGATGGCTTACCCGTAGAGATTCGCTGTGCATGAATGGCCACTTCGTTTGGCCGGCGGGCAAATTCTTGAAGACCGAGTTTTTCAAGAACCCTTCTTTTGTCCGGCACTTGAGCAGAATCTTCGACCGCTTTGACCACCAGTTCTTCCGGGATGCCGTCGCCTTTTTCCAGATCATGCAAAAGCTGCTGTTCAAGCGCTTTGAAGGCGTAATCGGATAGGGCCTGCCCTCTTGCCTTCATGTACGCCTTAAGCAATACATACAAAGCCAAAGATATTGAAAAACTAGTTGTAACTGGCTTTTCATCAAACTTTTCCAAAATTTTCATCGCCCGGTCTTTTTTTATCACGCCTCAATATAGACAGGCATGGTGTGCCAAGTCAACAGTGCTATATTGCCATTATGACACGTATTGTTGACTATCAGTATTTTTTTACCATTGACAAAAGATCATCTCTGTAAGAGAATCCACCATTATGAAGAACGAAAACCCACACGTACTCGAGCGCCTCCAGGAGCGGTACCCCGGATCGCCTTGGTGTTTCGAGGACCTGCACCAAATCGAGGAAGCGATCCGGGATAACCAAGTTCTTTTTTCAGCCAAGGCGGACACAGGCCACCACGTAATCTGTATTCGTTACGGCCATCCCGAACCACTGCTGTTTGTCGTCGAAACCAATCATGGTCGGCTCATCACTGCCCTTCCAACAGAAGCTCGACCAAGATGGGCCGGCCGCGCCTTCATCCAAGCAACTAGCACCAAATCAACCCAGGCTCTCCAGAGCCAGAAAGAAAACACCTATGCCTCGTAAGCGTCACATCCATTCTAACCCCCAACAGTTGGAACTCCCCTTTGATCTACCCTCCGCCCAGGCTTCCATGCCCGCGATTCAGCTCGCAGCCGGGGTTTTTAAAAATCATAAGTGGGAATTCGTCCTGGAGGAGAAGCCAGGCAAAATCACCACTGGTTTTCAACTCCCCAACGCCGGCGTTGTAGGGACAGGCTTATTTGCTGATGATCAAGACACCAGCTTGATGGTCTTTGCTTCCAATTCTGAACCTATTCCCGACTGGTTAAAGGCAGATGTAGCTGGACTGATCACCGAATTTAACGGCAACGCAGGAGTAAATGGGAAAATCTTCCCCGACGGCTATGTCCGCCTGATCGGCCAAGTCTGGATTCCAAAGAACCGCACCGTTCAAGAAGTTGATCACTTACTTTCTCCGACCCTGGATTGCATCTTACGCCAAGCAGATGTGATCTTCCCGAAAATTAGCCAGATGATCACCCGAGCAGCTCGCCACTTCCCCACAGAAGACGATCTAGGACTTAGCTTTTAAAGAGGATTCGCCCATGAATTCCACCAACTTCCCTCACCAATCAGCCTACCAGGCTGATTCATGGCCGTTTGTAGTTCGCAAGGGACACGGAGAGGTCCGTGTCTACCGGTCCATCTCCAGTCGCGGATACGAAACCTTCTTCGTTTGCTGGCGCGAGGCTGGCATACGCAAGCGGATCGGCATCAGCAGCCCGGAGCTAGCCAAACAAAAAGCCCGCCAAATCGTGGCCGAGCTTAGCGACGGCTCGGCCCGGCTAATCAAAGTGCCGCTTAAGGAACTGCTTCAACTTGAAGCTTTAGTCGAAAGACTAAACAAGCGGATACCCCACGATTAACAACTAATGATCAAGACATTGCGCCTCTTTTCCCTTCTAGGACAATTCATTACTTCGATGATTTCGAAGCCGATTATCCACCTGGAGTGGCCATGCGTCTTAGGCTTTAATCCAGGAAATATGGTTAGCTCTGATTACCATGAAGGCCGGATTTTCGGGGTGGTGAAAAGCGTGGAACCGAAAGGATTATTTAAATGCCGAAGCTGACTCTCTCCAAACTAGAAAGCCATCTTTACGGGGCAGCCGACATCCTCCGCGGGAAAATGGACCATGCGGAATTTAAGGATTTTATGTTCGGCATGCTTTTCTTGAAGCGCTGTTCGGATGTCTTTGAGGTCGAGCGAGAGCGGATCCTACAGCAAGAAATAAAACGAGGTGCGTCCCCAAAAAAAGCAGAAGAAGCTGCTGAAAACCGGAATTTATACGACCAGTTCTTCGTTCCTAAGCGGGCCCGCTGGTCCCAAATCCTTGACGAATCGAGAAAGCCTCAGGTCGGTGACATGCTTAACAAGGCATTACAGCAGCTTGAAGAAGCCAACCAGCTCCTCAGCGGAGTAGTCGAACATATCGATTTTACCCGCAAAGTCGGCAAATCGAGCCTAGACGACGTTAAACTTCAAAAACTGATTCAACATTTCAATAAATATTCTCTAAGGGACGGAGATTTCGAACACGCTGACCTGCTGGGCTCAGCTTACGAGTATCTAGTCTACATGTTTGCAGAATCTGCCGGAAAAAAAGGCGGTGAATTTTACACCCCCCGGGAAGTCGTTCGCATGATGGTTAGATTGGCTAAGCCTGCCGAAGGAATGGAAATATACGACCCCTGCTGTGGGTCAGGCGGCACGCTCATTTACTCCCGCCTCTATATCGAAGAACACGGGGGTAACGCCTCAAACGTATTTCTCTACGGCCAAGATGCTAAAGGAGATGCTTGGGTTATCTGCAAGATGAACATGATTCTCCACAGGATTTCTAGAAAAGTTGAGATCGAGAACGAAGACACATTGGCCCATCCAAAGCATCTCGATAAAGGCGAGCTTCGCCGGTTCGACCGTATCATCACCAACCCGCCCTTTGCCATGAACTACGACAAGGAGGGCATGGAATTTAAGGAGCGCTTCACCTACGGCTGGTGCCCGGAGAGCGGCAAGAAGGCCGACCTCATGTTCGCCCAGCACATGGTATCCGTCCTCCGGCCCAAGGGCGTCATCGTCTCCGTCATGCCCCACGGCGTCCTGTTCCGCGGCGGCGCCGAAAAAGACATCCGAAAAGGATTTATCGAGGATGATTTAATCGAAGCGATTATAAGTCTGCCTGCTAATATTTTCTATGGCGCAGGCATCCCCACCTGCATCCTCATCATGCGCGCCAAGGGCTCCAAGCCCAACGACCGAAAAGACAAGATCCTCTTCATCAATGCTGACCGCGACTACGAGGAAGGCCGCGCCCAGAATTATCTCCGGCCCGAGCACATCGAGAAGATCGTCTGGACCTACGAGAATTATGTCGAAGTACCTGGCTACTCCCGCGTGGTTCCGCTCGACGTGATCAAATCGCCCACCAACGACTACAACCTCAACATCCGCCGTTATGCAGATAATTCGCCCCCGCCCGAACCGCAGGACGTCCACGCCCACCTCGTCGGCGGCGTGCCGAAAAAAGAGATCGAGGCCCACAAGGACCTGTTCACCGCCCACGGGTTTGACCCGATGAAGCTCTTCGTCAAACGGGACGCCGATTACCTCGACTTCAAGCCCAACATCGCAGACAAGACGAAGATCAAGGAACTAATCGATTCCGACTCCGGCGTGAAGGCCAAGGAAGCCGAATTACTGGCCGCCTTCGAGACGTGGTGGAAAAAAGCCTATCCGCGTCTGTCGAAACTACCCGAGACCCGCGACATCATGAAGATCCGGCAGGAGTTCCTCGATTCTTTCGAAAAGGCGCTTGTGCCCATCGGCCTGCTGGACCGGTTCAAGGTTCGCGGCGTTTTGGCAACCTGGTGGGAAAAGAGCAAAGAGGAACTAAAAACCATCGCCGAGCAGGGCTTTGAGCAGCTGGTCGACGGCTGGGTCGAGACCATCCGCGACGGCATCGATGACACCGAGACCGCCAAGAGCGAAAGGAGCGATCCCTTCGAGCACAAACTCGTGAAGAAGCTCCTGCCCGACTACCTGAAGGAGATCGAGGAGGCCCAAGGCAAGGTCGCCAAACTCAATGCCCAGAAGGAAGCCTTCGAGAGCGGCGAAAGTGCAGAGGAAGGTGAGTGGGAGCTCGACGAAGAAGGCAATGACAACTACGCCAAGTTCTTGCAGGAGCGAATCAAGGAGCTGAAGGCATCCATCAGGGGGGACAGGAAGCATGCAGTTCGGCACGAGAACGAGCTGAAAATGATCAATGCGAAGCTTCAACCTTACAAGGAACTCAAGTTGGCCCTTGGTGAGGCAAGCGCGATATTGCGACAAATAGTCTCAAACCTGATAGAGCGGTTACAGAAGCAGTGCGAGACAATTGGTCAAAAAGGATGTATGGAAACGGCACTCCAGCTAGTAAAAGACAGCATTTGTCTGCTCGTTACTGAGGAACTCGGCCGAAGTCGTTCTGGAGTCGCAGCGGCAATCGCAGTGACATTCGACAAATACGCAGTTCCGCTTTCGATAACCACTGGCACTAGAAGGGAAACGGCGCAGTACACAGAGGCTGTTCTTAAAGGTCTAGGCTACTATGGCTAAGTTGTTGTCTACATGGCGGACAGCTACAGTTGGGGATGTCGTTCTCCGCCACTTCAGCGGACCGAGCCCGACCTGCGAGGAACGAACTGTTCGCTCAGCCGAAGAATGGGGACTTTTGAAGACAACCGCAGTTAGCTGGGAAGGCTGGCAACCCAACGCGCACAAGGTGCCACCAAGAAAGTATTGGGGAAACCGAAGCATAGAAGTTCATGCGGGAGATGTTCTAGTAACGAAAGCAGGTCCTCGGCACCGTGTCGGCGTTGTGGTCTTTGTTCGCGTCACTCAACCCCAGCTAATGGTCTCGGGCAAGATGGTCGGATTGCGACCCGACCCGTCAGTTATTTTACCGCAACTTCTCTCAGGCATTTTAAGTACACGCGGACCTCAGCAGCATCTTGAACGCGTAAAGACAGGAATGGCTGAATCTCAGCTAAACTTTTCTAACGCCATGCTATTGGCGACGCCTTTGGTCTTTCCGTCGGACTTGTCGGAGCAGCGCCGCATAGCGGCGATCCTGGACACGATGGACGAGGCGATCCGGCAGACAGAGGCGGTGATCGAGAAGCTGAAAAAGATCAAGCAGGGCCTGCTCCAGGACCTCCTCACCCGCGGCATCGGCAAGGACGGCAAACTTCGCCCTCCACCCGAGCAAGCCCCACACCTGTACAAAGATTCACCGCTTGGCAAGATTCCGAAGGAGTGGGTGGCCGAACAGATTCGAGACATTTGCGCTCTGTGTAGGGGCGCATCGCCAAGACCAATTGATGACCCGAGGTACTTTGTAAACGAGGGCCCTCTGTGGGTTCGGATTGCTGACGTCACCTCAACCTACAAGTACCTTAAAACTACATCAGAGCGCGTTTCACCCCTGGGGGCGTCCAAGAGCGTGCGCATTGGGCCTGGCGATTTGATTATGAGCATCTGCGCAACAATTGGACGACCGATTATATGCAGCGCAGAAGCCTGCATACATGACGGTTTTGTATGGTTCAAAGAACTGGACGAGCGGCTCAGTGTGGAGTTTATGTTCTATTTCCTCCTGATGAATGAGGAGTTTATTGGTCGACAAAGGCAAATGGGCACACAGGGCAATTTGAATACCGACATTGTCAAGAAAACCTGGGTTCCGGTTCCTCCCCGGCAGGCAGAACAGCAGAAAATTGTTAACGCCTGTGTGGTTGCTGACGAAGCGGTTGATAAGGAAAGTCGCTATTTGACGAAGTTAATGAATCTCAAACAGGGCCTGATAGAGGACCTCCTGACCGGCCGCGTGCGCGTGACAGGCCTGCCAAAGGATATCGAGAAAATGCTGGATGAGATCGCGGGGAAAAATTGATTATGAAAACCACGCCGAACGAAAAAAATCAGGTCGAAGATCCTTTTATTGAGCAACTTAGGCTTATTGGCTGGCAACATCTCACGGGCGATATTGATGTCGAATACCTTACTGAGCGTAATTCCTTCCGTGAAGTGTTGCTTTTGGAACGTTTAAAAAAGGCCCTACTAAAAATCAACAAGGCCGCTGACCTTAATGAGGTCGAGATCGATCGGGCAATCCGAGAATTGCAGGTGGCAGAAGGCAAAGGCCTGCTGGAGAGAAACGAGGTGATTACCACTCGCCTAGTTCGTGGGGTGATGGTTCAACCTTCTGACATTCGCAACCAACGGCAGAAGCCGGTTAAGTTTATAGATTTTGAGCATCCAGAGCAGAACGATTTCTTAGCCATAAACCAGTTCCGGGTAAATCTACCTGGCGGTCATTCATTTGTGGTTCCGGATGTTGTTCTATTCGTGAACGGGATCCCGTTAGTTGTTGTTGAATGCAAAAGCCCCTCCATCACCGAACCGATAACAGAGGCAATCGATCAACTACTGCGCTACTCCAATAATCGGCCTTGGGTAGAAGAACCCGAAGGTATCGAGGACCTGTTCATCTACAACCAGCTAATGATTGCTACGGACTTTTACCATGCCGTAGCCGGAACGGTTGGCTCCCTCCATGAACATTACAACGCCTGGAAGGATACCAGCCCTGTCTCCATGTCAGATGTGGCCAAAGAGCTTGGCGTAGAAATGGCCTCACTCAAAGGTCAACAGATTTTGACAGCTGGCATGCTTCGACCAACCCACCTCCTAGATATTTTACAAAACTTTATATTATTCATGACTGAGGATGGTCGACGCATCAAACTAGCACCCCGCTATCATCAGTACCGGTCCGTGCAGAACGCCGTGCGCAGGCTTCAAACCGGAGAAACCAAGATTCAGGATGGTGTCCAGGATCGTCGAGGCGGAATCATCTGGCATACCCAGGGTTCAGGCAAAAGCATCACCATGGTTCATCTTGTCCGTAAGATACGCTCCACACCAAAACTTCGAGGGTTTAAGGTTGTTATCTGCACGGACCGGACGCAGTTACAAGGTCAGCTCCGCGATACAGCTGCTATGGCCGGTGAGTCGATACGTCCAAACGAAATTGATGAGAAAGATGGAGGCTCAGGCAGGGATATTCTTCAAAAGATTCTAAAAGAAGATGGTCCGGACCTTGTTTTTGCTATGATGCAAAAGTATTTAAAAGGATCTTCAGGCAAGGCTCCGGCCTTGGAGTTTCGAGTACCCGTCCGAATAAAAGAATATGTTGAAGCTGAGGGCGAAGCGGAAGGTGTAAGTGGCCCGTTCGGCGAAGCGATCGGCAGAGGGACCGAAAGGGATAGTTATAAGGTTTTACGCGAGGTTTTGAGGGACGGCTCATTCCCTGTTCTTAATAGCTCTGAAAAGATTCTAATCCTGGTCGATGAGTGCCATCGAACTCAGGCCCAGCTGCTCCATGCAAACATGATGCAGGCTCTACCCAATGCTGCAAAAATTGGATTTACCGGTACCCCTATTCTTCTTGGAGAGCGAAAGCTTACTCAGGATATTTTTGGCGATTTTCTCGATCGTTATCCAATGAAACAAGCGGTCGAAGACGGGGCCACGGTGCCAATTCTGTACGAAGGCCGAACGGCCGCAGGGCTTGTCGAACGAACTACTGAACTTGATGGGCATTTTATTGATATGTTCCAGGGTTACACGCCAGAGGAGTTGGCTCAAATCAAAGCTAGGTATGCTACGGAAGGCGATGTCCTAGAGGCCCCAAGGCTGATCGCAGAAAAGGCGCGAGACATGATTCGCCACTATGCGACCACCATCTTGCCTAATAGTTTTAAGGCCCAGGTTGTCGCCTCAAGCCGGAGAGCTGCAATTATCTACCGTGAGGAACTTGAGAAAGCCCGCAACGAGTTAGTGCAAGAGCTAGAAAAGGTTTCCGCCGAGCTTCTGACCAAAGCAATTGAGGACATTAAGAATGAAAAAGAACGCTTTTTGTTTATTGCTCACGGGCAAATTAAAAAGTTAAGGCAGCTCGAGTTTGCCGCAATTATATCGGGTAATCATAATGATCCTCCGTCTTGGAGGGATTGGTCTGATCCTGCTAAACAAGAAGCGCTAATTGCACGTTTTAAAAAACCGTTGGAGCACAAGGATCCGGCAAAATGCGATCCCTTGGCATTTCTTGTCGTAAAAAGCATGCTGGTGACTGGATTTGATGCCCCAATTGAACAGGTTTTATATCTGGATAAGAAATGTATCGCTCACGATCTTCTACAGACGATTGCCCGTGTAAACCGCAAGAGCAAAGGCAAGGATTGTGGGTACATCATTGATTACGTTGGTGTTGCGAGACATCTTGAAGAAGCTCTTGATGGATATGAGCACGACGACCAGGCGCCGGATGACTTAACAGATATTCGCGACGAATTGCCACGTCTTAGGGATAGGCATGCCCGTGCGGTAGAAGTGTTTACCGCCCGCGGCATCAAGGATCTTGGGGAGGAGGTCCCGCGCTGCGTCGATATACTTGAAGAACCCGCTGTTCGAGCAGAGTTTATGGAAAGGTTAAGGCTATTTTTGACCAGCCTAAACATTGTGATGCCAAGGCCAGAGGCCATGCCTTTCTTGAGAGATGCCAAAATCCTAGGTTTTATTGCGAAGGTGGCTGCCAACCTTTACCGGGATCCTCAGCTTATTCTTGTAGGTGTTGGCCATAAGGTTAAAGAGTTAATCGATAAGCATATAACAGCCAATGGGATTGACCCCAGAATTCCCCCTTTGGACGTCACGACAGCTGAATTCTCGGAACGCATGGAACAGCTTTCTGGTCCACGCGCCATGGCACGAGAAATGCTTCACGCCGCTCGGCACCATATCAGCATCCGCCTAAATGAGGACCCTGTTCTTTATCAAACACTCAGCCAGAAGTTGGAATCTATTCTCCAAAGATTCCAGGACAACTGGAGTGAGCTGGTTGTGGCGTTGCGGGAATTAATTAATGAGCTAAGAGATGGTCAAGCAGCCCCTGGGGATTTAAGTGCTGATAACCACGCACCTTTTTTCCGCTTGCTAGCCCAGGCAGTTGATATGAACAGCTCAGACTTTCATGATAAAAAGAAGATCGAGCCATTCGCTAATCTTACTGTGGATTTGGTGGACCATATTTCTCAGGAAATTCAGACAATAGGCTTTTGGCGGGACCCCATTTCAAGAGAGGCGCTAGAAAAATGGGTCTACAGAACTTTGCGAAACTCAGGCCTTTTTAAAGAAGACAGTCAGATTCAGCTCCTAGCGACGCAGGTTGTCGATTTGGCCAAAAGTCGTCATCATGTTTTAGCTCGGTAAAAGAATGCCTGAATCTTTACAGTATCGTGATCTGCCTGTGCAGATTCGGCGTAGTAGTCATAGGCGCACGGTTGACTTAACTGTAGACCGGGCCGGGGAAATCGTTATGAGTGTTCCCGAGGACCTGCCGACAACTCAATTAAGAAAGATTCTAAAAGACAAAGAGACTTGGCTTTATCAAACTCTTAACAAAAAACAGAAGGTTTTATTCCATAAGCAGGCACGAGAGTTTATTTCAGGAGAGGGTTTTTACTTTCTTGGCAAAAAATACCGACTGAAGGTGGTAAAAACCAATATCGATCAAGGCAATACATTGATTTTAAAAGACGGCCGCTTCATCATGCCCAAAAGTCTTTGCGAGCAGGGCAAGAATACATTTGTAGATTGGTACACAGCTCAAACAAGCCTCTGGCTAAAGGAGCATCTGCCCGAGCTTTCCAAAAGGGTTGGGATATTTCCTAAAGCCTGTCGGGTGACCAGTCTTGGTTACCGGTGGGCATCATGCGGCAAGGATGGTGTTCTTTATATAAATTGGCGGACCATTCTTCTGCCCCCACAAAGGGTTAAATACATAGTACTCCACGAGCTTGTTCATTTGCTGGAACATAGTCATGGCCCTCGTTTTTACGACATATTGCAAAGAGTTGCTTACGACTACAAAAGGCATGATTTATGGCTTAAGAACAATGGTGACAAATATGATGTGTAAGGAGGTTTTATTTCCTATTGTTTTTTTGATAGTACTCTACGGCTTCCCTATTAAAACAACGCCGGCAGCTTTCACAGGTGTTGCTGATGTCTTCCCTAGTGTTTAGGGGGCAAATAATTTCTTTATTTATCCACCTCCATTTTCCATGCGGCTCGTACTTGTCAAAGAATAACACGGAAACGCCAGTAAGATTTTCTATGTTAGGCATTTCTTCTTTGTCACACTGATAAGAGTAAAATAGATTTTTGGTAAGTTTTGGTAAGCTTTCCATTTTACTTTTTCGATCGAGAGAAGCCCGATCCAGGCTGAAATGTACAAACACGTTGGAGTAGTTTTTAACTTTAGCAGCCATTTCGGGTATTCTCGTAACTACCCAAATAGGCAACGTAGGGAGCCCCTCTGCAACAAAATGAAGAGCTTCTATGGATTCAGGAAAGAGATCTCCACCTCCGTTCCAACGCAAAAAGGTTACTTTCTTTTTACTACACTCTTGAATAATTCTTTTAGCAATAGCTTGTGGGTCATTTTTTACGCTGTTGACCGTTCGCTGTTGTTTTTTCAGTGCTGCTGGCCATGAGGGACCGCCTTTTGCGTAGTAACACCGTGAGGCACAAACCTTTGTAGGTTTGCAGGTTCCAAATATCGGGAAGTTCACGCTATACCCAGTGACCTTGTTAAAAGACAATACTGCCTCTTCAGGCCTTAGTTTCTCTTGGTACTCTCCAATAAGCTCCTGCGATCGCCTAATCAGCTTTGCAACAACGGGTGCATTTATCATCTGCGCTGTTTTTATCTTTTTTAACCAGGTACTACTTCCATTTTTTCCAGAAGAAAAGCTCCTTAAGCGTCTTTGCCTTTTTGAAGATTTCAAAGTTTGTGTAACGGATTCCCTGCATGAAGCCTTGAGGTAGATTTTCATATTTTAAAGGGCACTCTATTTTTTGCGCCTTGCCCTTGAAAAACAGCTGGTATTTTCCCTTGTCACCATATGGTTCAATTTTTTCTACCTCTGCCCAGTAGGTTACCGCTGAGATTGGTGCTGTCTGATACGCACAGATATACCGCACCTGGCCTAAATACTTTCTTGATATTCTCACGGCCCACCATCGATTTTCCCCCAAGAATACTCGCTTAAAGCCCTCCTCTTTGGCCGGCACTATCAGCATGTCACACAAGGCGTCATTCGCCGTTAGCTTGCCTACCGGTTTTTTCAACGGCGTAGCCCTCGGCTTGATCACGGTTGGCCTCTGAAACGCCTGTACGCCTACCAGGGGCAGTATCTGCAGCATGTCCCGCATAAACGTTTCCATATTGGCCTTATCGGCCTGAGCCAATTTGGCCTCATTAGGTTGAATGGCGTTCATAACATGTGCCTGCCCGATCTCGATTGCTTTCTTTATCATCGCTTGCTCCAGCCAATCGGCATGGGCCTTGTTTAAATCATCGCTTGAAGAGCTAAAAATAATGCCCCATTCCCAGAAATCCTTACCTGAATCATGCTGATCGATTCGTTTCCTTAAATCACCGCTTTGCCCAATATAAATCGTGGGTAGGTCATCCTCCGTTCCGTCTTCAAGCTCTACATGCCCACCTAAAATATATACCCCCAGCCTTTGACACTCCTCTTGCCCTTTGGCCTCCGGCCACTTATCGCGGGGAAAATAAAGAGCCTGCCCTGTTCGTAATACCGTCTTAATCGTCCGGACCCCATTCGGATCTCCTTGAGGGAAGAAGATTTTCAGTTCAAATGGGTCAGCCACGCTCACTGTTTTACCCGATTACTTTCCGCGACCCAGTTTTTTCGGGGTTGGAAGCAGCATCCACTCCATGGCCCCGGGATTTTGATCCTCTGCCAGCTTTCCCCCGTACATTTGCTGGTCGAAAGCCCACGTAGCCCAGCCAGCCCCTTCCATCCGGTGGGTAGGGAGAGCTTGGGAGCCATACCCATGCATCCCCCGTAGCCGTGCGTACCCGGCCTTTAGTACCTCATCCACCGCCTGCTCCAGCTGTTCCCCCCACCCTCATAACCCCATCATCCTATTTTCCCGGGATTGTAGGACGATCCAACCCTCCAACTTTCCATGGATCCCAGAACATTTCGACATTTGGCACAATGTCGAAATGTCACCCGAAATTTTTACCTTGCTCAAAGCTCGGATCCTCCAGGTGCTTACGGTACTGGTTGCCCTCTTGGTCATCGGAATGCACCACCACCATCGCATCATCAGGCCATACATGGTGCTCCTTGGCAACTTCCAGCATCAAAAACGCCCGGGTCAGCATGGCCCGCAACAGCGGCCGTGCATCCTCCGGCTCCGGCTGGTTCCCCGCCAGGTGCTCCAACGCCGCCTGCGCCAACAGCTCGTAAAAGCCGTACTTGTTGCCCCAATCCAGCCACCCATCGAACAAATCCCGCATCTGGAAGATAAACCACGTCGCCGGCCCCGCATGCCGCGTCCGCACCGTCAAATCATGATCAAAATACCCAGGCTCATTAAAGTCAGTCAGAAAGTCACTCGTGATCCGGATATCCGCACCTTTCCACTCCGGAATCCTATCCATTTCAGGATGCGTCCACGGCCCTCCCACCTCAATCGCCCTCCCCATCACCATCAACCCATCCTCAATCCCCTCCGGTCCCTTCACCTCAAATTTCGCCTTCTTGTTCCTCTTCATTCCTTCCTCCTTTTTCACCATCCCAAATTCCTACGACATATGACATTCCCACATTCCATGGAATGTTTTCGCTTCTTTGGCTCTTTTCC
>Ga0214917_10004521_pt1 | contig 15421 bp, 15 predicted proteins | sample LL_1208_BB_MetaG_FD_177983 | JGI IMG/M metagenome (GOLD analysis project Ga0214917, IMG submission 177983) | Freshwater microbial communities from Lake Lanier, Atlanta, Georgia, United States - LL_1208_BB | ecosystem: Environmental > Aquatic > Freshwater > Lake | place: USA: Georgia | collected... | reverse complement strand
ACTGCAGTATATATCCACGAAATCACTCGGTTTCGTTAAACACAAATCCGTCTGAGATTCAATCGATACTCCTCTCTCAATATTATTTAGAATATTGACTGCCGTGGAACAACCCGCCGTTGCACTCGCTTTGTCTATATTGAATATTTCTGCTATTTCGTGAGATGTACGCGGACAACCATTCAACCGGCAAGAAATATAAATCGACGCTGCCTTTATGCCATCGCGATTAATACCACGAAATATCTTTTGCTCACTAATGTCTTTATGGATTGCCATCGCGTGATTGATGAATATCTTGTTGATACCCGCATTCTGTGCCATAATCGTTATAAACTGAAACTCGTCGTAGAGCGATTTTTCCTTATGCGGCATCGATTGCCATGCTATCCACTTACCTATTTTTATCATTTCTTTGGAAGATTTAGGTGTATGCAACACTTTGCATCCATAAGAAGACATTTCGAGAAGAGGATTGATTGGATTTCCACAACGGGTAGGATCGTTTGCGTTCTTATCGTCCGCCCCGAAATAGCGCCATTCCGGCGAATAGTCGAGCGTATCCGTGTAAACCATTCCACACGACTTATTTAAACACGTAGGAAACCCGTCGTCCATAACCATTAATGCTGAACCGCAACTGATACACTCATTTGTCACTGTAGAATTCGACTGATACACACAATTTGCGGTTTGTGCTTTGTCGTCTATACTCGTCTCCGATTGAAATGCCGCCCACATCTTCTCCTTCTCCGAAGAAGAAAGTGCGTTTTTACGTTTTTTCGTTTTTTCCGCGGATTTTAAACCATTACGCATATAAGATGCGCAATCCGTGGCACTTTTATCACTCAATGCGGAACCGGGTAATTGAGTAGTTGTGGTATTCATTTTCAGATTTTACGTCTAATGTAATATTGGTCAATTCGGTTTATATTATTACTGCAAATACTATAAAGCGACGAGATTGTATTCAATTTTGGTACATTCTACCTATGAAACAGATCTACGGTCGTTTGGGACAATTCGGTTTCGTAGGTAAAACTGGACGTAATAAATAACATTCTACCTACGAAACACCCTACGGTCGTTTCTCCTGCACTTCGCATTTATCATCCAATTCCTACGTTCTCTACTTCGTTATGACTTCGTTACATCCTCTCGCAGGAATTGTCCCAAAACAATGTAACTGGATATTATAAAAATGAACCCGGAATTGGTATCTTCTTTTGTAAAGTCAATCGTTAACCCTGAATACACATTACTGGACCGTGGTGATGTAAATGCAAATGTAAAAATGATTGGTGACCGTATTGTAGAAAAAATTAAAAACGAGTATATCAATAATAATCCGCATAATACTCCGCAGAAAATAGAAGCGCAAGTGAAAAGCGACCTCTTAAAGATATATTACACCGACTCTGGCAATCGCGTCGTGAGACCATCTATGGTAAAGCATTTTTGCAATACATGGTATAATGCATTAAGAATACGGAATGAAACCATTATCAAAGAATTAGTTAAATATATGAAAACGCACGAAGATCAAAATCCAGTTCAAAAAACCGGAAACCAAGAGGAAAAGGCAATCAACAACAAACCGGAAGATAAAGAAAGAGATGACAATACTGCTGATTCAAAAGAAACTGCAGAGGATATTCATATTAATGACAATAAAATACAACAAAAAAATATAGAGTCAATATTCGGACTCGCAATTGAAAAAGATGAAGAAAATGCAGATGACCCATATGCAGGCAATAAAATGTATGGAATTGACAACGATAGCTATCAAGAATCAAAACAAACAGCGCCAATACGCCGTTTTGCACCAAAGGCGGATGATGATTTCAAAGGTGGTAATGGTGGGTTAGAAAATCTTGTAAAATCTGTGGAAACTGAAGGACTAGGTGATCTTAAAAAAGTTGCTAACGAAGGATCTGGTAATCTTGGTCCACTTGGATCCGACGCACCCGGAACCGCCGTACCGAGTGGTGATACGTCTGCCGAAACTGAGAAGAAAAATAGTATTCTTCTAAACAAATTAATCGAGTATAAAGTCAAGTTATTTAAATCCGAAAATTTCGAAAAATCGAAACCACTAAAAAGGTCCGCAACCGTTTCGCAAGTATATGACTTACACGAAAAACTAATAACCAAAATATTATGCAATTATGCTGCAATCGACCGTTCCTTATTAATGGGAGAGTTGCGTAAAATAATACTAGGAGAAGATGTAATGAAAGAAATCGAAGATTTCAATCGAAAACGTCGATGGGTTAAGACCAAACCGAAAGAGGGTGAACCGATTTCAGACAGTCCAAGAAGCATTTATCATCTATTTATGGATAGACTCGAAACATTGAGTGACTTTGAAAGTTATAAAGAACCGTCCGAGAGTATAGTAAGAAAACCAGTTCAAGAACCACTGATTCAAATGGGGGGAGGTGACCCAGAAGAAAAAAAACCTGCCGAGAAAATACCACCCTATATGCCATCCACCTATGCCTGGGAAAAAATCAAAAAATACGTCGAAACGCAAATTCAAGTCGCCATACACTACAAACTAGTATTAAATAAAGATAATACGAATTCAATCCAAAATGGATTTAAAGCAGTATTCTTTCAATCGAATTGCGACAGTATCGACCTAGAATCCACTAAAAATGAACAAATGACAGAATACTTCAACACTGAATACCGTGCATTGTTAAACGCTCTCTGTTTAAATATACCAGTTAGTTATGCTGCACCAATATTGAGTAGTTATGTATTGCGTAATTTTACCGATTTATCCGATTTTCTAAGAACCGCATTGTCCGCGAATGCGTCTAAAATAGAAACGTATTTACTCGGCGCGGTTAATTACAATACTACAGTGTCGAAAGTACTAGAAGACAAGTCTATACAACCTGAATATCCGGATCTCCAACGGATAAAGAAATATCCAGACAATATTGGAGACCTAGGTAGTCTTGATAAAGTCTGTGAGGACCGCCCAGCAGATAAAGGACTCGATTCGAATGGAGTTTCCGAATTTTTAAAAGTAGAAAATATCACGGCAGAAAGAACACTCGAAGATTATGTCACTCCTTCCATTCTGCAACCCGCGTTTGAGGTTTACAAAGAAGAATTCAACCAGTGTACGGAAAACATGGAATTCTTAAAGAACCTATTTAATATGTACAGTGCACGTAGTATCAAATTCATGCATCATATTCGAGCACAGTTCGAAGACGATAAGACAAACGACTTTATTGAGAGGTATGTCATTACAAAGCATAATTATACTATGAATATTGTAACCGAATGTATTAAACACTCCACGGATATCAAAGTGACATTGCTTAACAATTTAAAAAAAGACGTAAATGAAACCGACCAACAAGAAACCAATGACACATTACCACGAAGTCTATCCTATTATACTGCGTATTTAATTTACCTTGCATCTGATTTAGATATAACTGTCGAAAAAATAAGTAAAACTCCACACATTTACTTTATTAAGTCTAGAATCGATGATTTTATAAACCAAATTAAATTTCCAGACGATGTGGATGCAAAAAAAATTAATGACTCGATTATTTCGATAATTGAGAGCATACCTGATAATGAATCGGCAAATTATGATCGTTCACTGAAAAATATATTGGTAGCGAATAAAAACAGTATTATGTCGCGTATTACACGAAAAATTTTGGGTAAGAAATCAAGCAAACGCAAATCGATTTCAAATAAAGGGGTCAGGTTCGTTGATGCTGTTGCGAAAACTGCGGATGCTGCTGTTTCCATGGTTGGAAATATCCCAGTACCAGTTTAGTCGCAACTGTAAGGAGTCCATTCTACCTAAGAAACACCGTACGGTCGTTTGGGACAATTCCTACGTTCCTTCACTCCGGAATTGTCCCATACATCAATCAATTCCGGCAAAATTTACACATCCCGTAAAAACAACTCTGCCTTCATATTCAATTACAACAAATACTGATTTATACATATTCACTTTTTCATTTATTTTTAATACATTTTGCAGCATATTAGTAACAACAATAATAATCCTATGCATAAGATTATTTTTATCAAAAGTTGCTAACATGACTTTTACCGAGTTAAGATTTTTGCATTTTTTTATGACTTTTTCTTTTATGTGCTCTATAAAACGCTTAATATAATCTACGTCATTTTTGCAGTAAATGATTTCTTTCTCAAGATTGTCGAGTTTAATATCGTCTGCATTAATGTCCCGAAAAAAACGCATGTTGTACCTAACATCGCAACTCGCTCTTTTGGCATAAAATCCATTTTGTAAATAGTTATCCATTATTGATTACATTTGCTTGGCGATTTACCTTTAAATACAAAATATTTTGTATTTAACATTCAGAGGATACTAATTATAATTCTTTACAGGGGAAAACTGCACACGCTTCTCTAATTTCTCCAGTGCGTCGCCATAAATAAGACTTCCGGTTGGTTTATACTGTGCAATCGGAGTATATTTCTTCGTTTCTTTTGCAGTTGACGTGATTGTTCTCGGGTCGTTGGATGGAACCCCTTTATCCATAAAATCATCCGATTCGTCTGCTGTCTTCTCTTTCGGTTCGACTCTATCAATAACATTGCCTTTCTCATCCAATACATACCCAGTACGCTTTTTAATTTCTTGCCTCGCATAAGTAGGCACCCAGTTTTCCCAACTAATAAACAATGTGCCTGGGTTAATATATTTAACGAAAAACCCATTTTCCGCTAACTTCGTCACCACATACGCAATGCAATCTGTCTGGTCGTAAATCGGTTCTCCGAAAATATACGGCGGAACCTGATACCAAATATACGTTTCGTCGCGTTTCATACGAGAAGTGGTAATTATTCTGCGATTAATGCGATTTAAAATTTTATTAAACACACTCACCTGCTTCTGGTCGCGCTTCTGCTTTTTCTCGTACAAGTCATCGATGTTTATCTTTCGGACATTATCGTCGTCTTCCGTAAACAAAAAACAAGACATCTCTATATTATTATCTTTAGTATATTATTATTTTCTTTATAAAAATCAATAATATACCCGGTACATTCTGTATACGAAACGGATTGACAATAACCCATACCCCGCGTTCAATTCAAATAAACCAAACCGGAGAAGAAAGTAAATACGTTTCGTCATAATCACTGCAATGAATTCTGGTAAAATACGCCATATTGTATTATCTGGAGGAGGAGGAACGGGATTCGCCTACTACGGAGCATTACGCGAATCACATAAGGACGGGTTTTGGAACATAGACGACATTCAAAGTGTCCACGGTGTATCCAGCGGTGCGATTTTTATTATTCTAATATCCCTTCTAAGACATATTACATGGAACGATTATGATGATTTCTTTATTAAACGCCCCTGGGAAAATGTGTTTAATATGACACCGGATAAAATAATGAACTCATACAGTAATCTTGGTATATGCGACCGAGAATCCGTTGAAAACGCAATTGAACCAGTTCTAAGAGCGGTCGACCTTCCCCTAAATGTAACAATGCAACAATTCTATGAATTTACCGGTATCGAAACCCACATTTATACAACCAATCTGGATACATTTACTCTAGTGGATGTTTCCTATAAAACACACCCAGAATGGACAGTAGTAGATGCAATATATAGCTCGTGTGCACTTCCCTTACTATTTCGTCCAAATACAATCAATGGCGAAGTTTATATCGACGGCGCGTCTATATGCAATTATCCTATCAAACAATGCATTGATAGTGGAGTATCTCCGGATGAAATATTCGGTATTCGGAAAACATCGTGCACTACTAACCCGTCGACAAACACGCAGGAACATCCCGACGATAAACCTCGATATGGAAATATTGTTGAGTATTTAATTGACCTCATCTATAAAATAAGTAAAAAGAATCACGCCGAGAAGACAATACACAAATATACAATGGAAGTTGAGGATGAGATTACGTCTGTCTGGGAATTCTATAAAGTAATAAAAACACGCGAAGGACGGTCATCCAAAATACAATATGGAGTTGACGTTTGGCGTGCCTTCAAATTACAGATGGAATCCTCACGAGAGGAGGAGGAAGAAGAGGATTAGAAAGAATCAACGAATTGGGACAATTCCGGAGAGAGGAACGAACGTAGGAATTGGATGATTATCCGGAGAAACGACCGTAGGGTGTTTCGTAGGTATAATGTCCCACATTACATATTACTATTTTCCATTGTAAGACTCGTTGCGAATTTCTCTAAATATGGCATTTTTACTTTTGCTTCATATTCCACAACCGTTTCTTTACCATTCTTACCAGGAACTAATCCCAACACAGTAGGATATTGCTTTATACTGTACTTGTCAATCATTGCTTTGATTGACGGGTCGTCCGATTTTGTACAATCAACATCGCGACATTCTATTTGGAACCCATTTAGAGAGGTATTATTGTATCGGTCGCTAAACATCTGCCACTCAGGTGCCGCTTTTTTGCAATGGGGACACCAATCAACGTGGAACATAAATATAGTCACTGTGCGTCCAGATGGATTCGCATTTGCCACGTCTTTAAATACTTTGTCTTTCTTGTCTCGCAAATAAATGTGTTTATAGACGTAGTATACGACGTATAGTACCAGTAATAAAAAAAGACCGCCGTATATCAACTTCAAATACTTTTTAGAACGGAAATAGATTAAATTTAACAACTGCGACATCGATGTATATAATACTGCAATAATTAATTCGATTATTGGACGCGAATGGGACAATTCCGACGTTCGTCTCCCCGGAATTGTCCCAGACGATAAATATACTTGTTTTGCAAAAAATACGCCCTTATTGTAACTAGAGTCAATTTCGTGTTGCCCCCATTCAAATGCGAAAAACAATAAAAAATCGGATTTATAATGCATCGGATTATAGTAGCAATGATGGTATGTTAACAACCGTATGGGGTCCGGGTATTTGGCATTATCTCCATACAATGAGTTTCAATTACCCCGTAAAACCTTCTGCAGAAGACAAATTACACTACCGTAATTTCGTATTGGAATTGCAATATGTACTTCCCTGTGGTAAATGTCGCAAAAATCTGGTAAAAACGTTCAAAAAACATCCTCTCACATTGTCTAAAATGAAATCGCGTGAAACATTCTCCCGCTACATTTACGAATTACATGAAATCGTTAATAAGATGTTGGATAAGACTTCCGGTCTCACCTACGACAATGTGCGCGAGAGATACGAACATTTCCGGGCAAGATGTGCGAAACCACTTGAAGAACTACCGAAAAAAATCGCGGCGTGCACTCGGAACCGTACCGCAAAAAAGAATACGTCCCCTGAAAAAGGATGCGTCGTTCCTCTATACGGAAACAAGGCAAAATGCGTTTTGAAGATTATACCACAAGACGTAAAATGCGATACAATACAGATTGACCAGAGATGTATAAAACGAAAAGAAATGGAGTAGAATTATATAAAACAAATATATTTGTGAATTGTACATAATGGAAAAGAAAGACCCGAAAATAAAAAAGGATGGCGACTTGAATGATGAATACGATTCCGACCTAATGTACGAAAATAAAAAACCGTCGGATTCCAAAAAAGAAATACCATTTTGGTCAGAAAATCCGAACATTTTGCTGAATTCCACCTATTTAACCGAATTCTACCCATCCGGTGATATGTCCTATACCCAAAAACTGAATGCGATCACACGAATGCTCATTGTAGCAACAATATTGGTCTATGTAATCACCGGAAAAGTCCGAAGTATTCTTTTCGGTATCCTCTCGCTTTTCTTGGTTTATTTAGTACATTATTATTCCGATTCGAATAAAAAGAAGAAGGACGCGTTCACCGGTTTGAGCGGACAAACGAACAAAAACAGTCCGGCATTGTCTGCTTTAGGGAACGACGCGGATTCTATCCTCGTTTCGCCCGCGGACGTATTTCAGCAACCCAGTGCAGTAAATCCGTTTAGCAATGTATTGGTCACCGATATTAGTGGCGACCCGAATAAAAAACCCGCACCCCCTGCTTACAATGAACAAACAAACAAGAATATATTACTCGCCGCGAAAGAAGCGGTTATGAATGCGAATCCGGGACAACCCGACATTTCAGATAAACTGTTCAAAGATTTAGGAGAACAATTGACGTTTGAACAATCTATGCGACAATTCTATTCGACACCGTCTACCACCACACCAGACGACCAAAAAGCGTTTGCCGAATTTTGTTACGGCGGAATGATATCGTGCGCAGAAGGCAATAAATTCGCTTGTGCTCGTAATGCCGCTGCTATGCGACATACGTTCGTATAATGTTCATTTTGCCTACGAAACACCCTAAGGTCGTTTAGTAGGTAGAATGCAACAGAAAATGATTTATAATAGTATATTAACGATATTATAAATGACTGATTATACGTTTTTCAATACGGATAGAATAGGAGCAGACAATGTGGATAATACCCAACGTAATATGGAGAATATGCGTTACTCGAGTTATATGTTATCGAATTATTTCGTAGAACCCACTGAAAACGGACACGTGAATTTCGCCACGCAACAACCAAACGTGATGTTTTCTGGTGCGATGAACGGACCCGGATTGATTGGTAATTTAGTCGATATGGACTCGCATCTTTTGCTGAAAACGGAACAAGAGAGAAGTTTAGAGAAGTTGTCGTTGAATCAGCGTCCGTTCTTGACCATTCCTTATTTAGGGAAAGGTTCTTGCGACCCTCTTTTGGAATCGCAGATGTTGCAGGGAGAGAATAGTCAAGATAAGAAAAGCATCTCTACTATCATGACGAAGTCGTTTATGGATTATACAATGTATCCTCTCGACTCTGAAATGAAAAATCGTGTAAATGATGTGCGAAATACGATTGAAGAGAGTGCTTTAGAGGGATGGGTGAGAGGCGGCGTCCAAACAAGAGAATTGGCACAAGATGGTGCGTTTGCTAAGGATGCTAGACCCAATATGCGATTCTAATATGCATTATTCCGGAGAGATAGAGGAACGTAGGAATTGGATGATAAATGCAGACAAAAAAGTTTTGTAGGCATAATTGGACATTAATTCTATAAATATATTTAGATTATATATAAAAACATCTTAAAACTAATGTCAACACCAGTAAAAATAACTGATAATATTTCCTTGGAAAAATTTTTAGATTCTGGTAATATACCCAACTGGGATGATTTTAATAAACAGGATATTAATGATGACCAAATACAAATTATGATTAATACGTTAAATGTAGTTAAAGATAATTTAACAGACCAAGTTAAAATAAATAATATTAGTACTTTAACAGAAAATTTATCCAAATTATCCAACACCCCCCCCGCACAAATTATTCAACCGCCACCACAAACACAAGTTACACCACCAAAACAAGTTCAAGTAAATGGTGTGGAAGTGTCTTCTGATTCAAATGGTGCTATCTGCGTAAAATTACCAGATAATGAAAAAGACAAAATTACCAAAGCATTTAAAGGAGGAAAACGTTCTCGCAGCAAAAACGCCAAAAGCAAATCAAAATCTACCCAAAAAAAGAACAAAAAGGGTTCAAAGCGCCAAGGAAAATATAAAAAAAACGGCGGAAGAAGTAACAAAAATAGTCAATAATTGGATAATAAAAACTGCATAATCCAACGATACACCTACGCATTTCTTTCAGTCGTCTCTGGTCGCGAATAACGCTTTCTGGACGCGAATAACGCTTTCTGGTCGACACTACGTGTAAACAAGCATTCTACCCCCCCCCTATTTTCTCTCGTTTCTCTTTTTAGTAATTGTAATAATATAAACAGAATCATACGTTTTCCATTATTGTAAAAATGTACGATTCCGACAAAGAATACCGCGATGTATTACGCAATCTTATAAAAATGGACCCGAATACGTTCTACGAGACCGAAGATATCAAATGCGACCCGACCGACCCAAAAGTCTCCCCCGAAACCATCGACGAGTACAACTACGATTCCGCCGCTGTAGCAAAGTATTTAGACAAAGTGTATTCAAATACAAAAGACCGACCCGAGTTCAAACGCCTCTATACCGCCGCAGCAGCACTTATGTTCTCCGAAAACCCCGAAATCGGTCTCGCCGTTCTTATGTCCTACGACTATTTAGCGTATTTTCACCCATCCTACTCCCTATTTATCCAAGACCCAGCTAACTGGAAACCCGACGAATTCTACTGCAAATTGATAGATAGAATAGAAACGAAATAGTACCGCTGGGTGGGGTTTTATTCCGAAACGTAACGCATAGGTCGATGGTCGTGATAAACGTGTAGCTGCCCGAGTCGATTCGTCTCGTCTCCATAATTCGCATCATTCAATTTCATTACATCCGCGTCATTTACGTGTTTGAGTAATGCTTTATATGCGTCACTTACATTTTGTATTCTGCTGGGTAATCCAGATTTCTTGTTCGGTTTTGTTCCGTACCATATTGCCTCTTTTTTAACACCCTCCCCATAAATGACACTATTCATTACGTGTTCGAGAGGTCTGTTCGTATCATATTTCACATCCGCGCGAGTATAAACCAATAGACGCAAATCGTGACCCGGGTGGTGGATTTTACTAGATATGAAATAATTGTCGCTGGTAGACTCCGTATTTAACCACGTATACCCGCTACCAGCACCACACGCAGGAGTAACGCATATTTTGCACATTTTTTCCCTGAACGCTTTACTATCATTGCCTTTGTCGTTATAATAGCATCGCCCGTAATCGATTATTTTTGCTATATACGGAGACCGGAAAATGAGCTTACTTCCATTATCCAGATGGTAATGGTATTCGATATATTTGCCTTTTACCGGTTCATATACCAGAACATTTTGATGGTGTAAATCGTAATGTGTGAATGTATCGCCGAGTGTATATAACGCCATATATACCTGGAAAAGGACATATGCCAAATCGTTCTTTATGAAATTCACATCTTTGAGTTTCTCTTTTACTGTTTCTGCGCCTTTTAAGTGTTGTATCAATACTGCCATATTGGTGGGATGTTCGCAAGAGGCGCGTATTTGGTCATCCGTTATGTCGGTTTCGTTTTTAGCGATTCGCGACAATGCTATTTTGACAAACGACTTCGCATTCGTCTTGTTATTCAAGAAATTGTAATAGATTGTGTAGTTATTATATTCGTATAATCCGTATGTATCAAGGAAATTCGGTAAATGTTTCGAGTGTTTGTTGAGGAAGAATCCGACCATCGCCTCATATAATAAGTTGTCGCTGCTCTTTTTCGAAGACGACTTCAATATTGCATTTGCAACATATCCTCTATGTTCATATGTGAATTCTTTCACAAACCCGTTTGCACTTACTGCGCCAATCCGATTAATTGGTTTTGACAATAATTCAAAGTCGTTGAAATCAGAGAAGTGTTTTCGGATTGCATCGGCGTGTTTTCCGAACGCGATGCATACACCCGAATCGGAACATACAGACTGCAAAAACTTGGACCGAACGCGCGGGTCCGTTTTTCTCAAGAACCTTGCTATTTTCCGTGTGGCGATTTTCTTGGCGTATTTTGTTCTAAACTCCTCGATTTTTTCTTTTGTGGAGTGGTCCTTTGTGGTTTTACGGTGATTCGGGTTTCTCTGTACAGGAATACAGTCTTTCCCCATTTTATGCGTGAATGCGAGACGGCAGTATTTATACTTATTTCCGTTTGTATAGTAACATTCCGAGGGTTTGCATTCCGGTTTAGGGCGTTTACGACATGTAGAAAAACATTTACCTTTACGAGGCATTTTATATATTATAACCGTCTATTATTTGTGAGCTTGTGGGTTGTGTTTCGTGGATAGGTATGGAAAAGGTAATGTATTAGTAATGTATAATGGCGTCTACACGAAGTCGAAACACTGCTGGAAATTATGCAATGGAGCAGAATATCAATAATAACCAACACAATTATATGTCTTATGAAAAATCGTCTTTCTATGGAACCGTTCCGACCACTTATTTACCTGGAAACGGTTTAATGGGGATGAAAACGGCGGGAATGAATTTAGCGTCGAATTCCGCGGATATAGAGTCGCAGTTATTTGGAATCGGGTCTACGAATTTAGTCGAACCTCGCACTCCTGTCGCGCCAGATGTATACCAACTTCAATCGTTAAATGTCGCGTACAGAGCACCGGTGATTGTTCCTGGTCCGTTTGCACCTGTACCTGGGCAACGCGCAATGCCTCTCAATTAATGGATGTTATGGGACAATTCCTACGTTCCTCTCTCCTGAATTGTCACAAAATTGAAATCTCTGTCATTTACCTTGAATGATCGCAACATCTAAACTCCATATTAATAATGTCATTGTCTAACATTATTACTTCTCATTCAGTAGAAAATCGATTAACGTATTTTGCGAAAAAGGGCGAAAAATACGCAGCAAAAGGAATCCAATATGACCCCTACGACCGATCAAAGAATGTACTATTATGTTTTAGTTTGTTTCGGCGTATTCGATTGCCGATTCTTAGTATTCAATACATAAACAGTATTATATATGATTTCCCAGTACCTCAAGAATACGTGCCTCTAGCGTCATTGGCGGACGTATTGAAAACCGCATCACAGATTCCAGAAAATATCGCATTTATAATTACAAGTCTTGCCGGAAAAAACGGTTCACACGCAAATCTAATCGTATTCAACAAACCGAAAAAACGTATCGACATATTTGACCCGCTCGGTAAATTCGGAAACACGGAATACGGAGAAGAACGCGATTTACAGGAATTCATAGTAAACGAATTCATTTGCAATATAGACGACGAATACACGCTATATTGCGAAACATTGGAAGTCGGAATACAGGTAGCAGATTATAAATACTCTAAGCGACGAGAGGGCGCGGGGTTTTGTCGTGTATGGGTATGGTTAGTCGCTCAATTATGCTCGGAGTTTCCAAATAAAACATTGCGCGAAATTGTCGGGAATATGACCGAATGTGCGGATACATCGTCAATCAACATTTGCAGAGGATTCTTAGCAGAAACACGCGAACATACTTGCAAAATGATGCAGAACCGGAATTCGGATTTTTCGAAATTGTATTTGGAATTGCGAGAGGCACCGGTTCAATCTGGAAAGGCAAGGAATTCTTATTGTGCTTCGGAAAAAATGGCAATGGAATATTTGAGAAAGGTTGGGGGAGGTAAGTAATGTGCGGTGTTTTTATAACGGTTTTGTTATTATACTGTTAAGTAAAAAATAATTCAGATATTGTTTTTGTTGTAACAAAAGCAAATTTGCAAACCATTTCTATATTATTTAATGTCCAGACACGCAAGGCATTACAGAGGTCGAAGACCAACAAATGCCCGCCTTTGGTAAACACTTTATTCCCTGCGGGAGAACAGACGTTAAATCGCGTATCGCTTTCGAAAGCGATATGCGATATACACCCCCTCCATCACCTATCAAACGTGACGACGATATGCACCATCTCTTTCTTGATGCATTTCGATGCACTGACCGTCAATTCCTGTCGCTTCTTACGCGTTTTTCCGTCGGGTTTTGGTGGAGTCGCCGCAGATTCGTCTGTGCCCGTACTCGTGTCCGAACTCTCCGTAGAAGATTTCGTATTCCGCCGACTCGAACTATTACGCGCATTCATATCCCGCTCGATATCGTCATAATACCGCTCGATATAGTCCAATATGCGGTTTTCAATCGCCCACTTGAAGAAATTGAGTTGCCCAATAGTCGTCTCCATAAAACACTCTTCCCCCGCCTCATTTTTCGCACAAGGGATCGAAATACGGTCCCAACGACAAAACGAATCAAAACGCTTTTTTGAGTATGCTTTTAATTGCAATTTGTATCGGTGGTAGACTTTGAATTTGCAGTCTTCAATCAGGTCTTTTAGGATACCGGTTCGCATTCGAATAATATATTCCGTGTCATATTTCTTTGCATAATTGGTGACGAACCAGTCAATGATTCGCAACGATATACGCGACTCGCCATTCACTATCGTTTGGATTGTCTTCATATTTTGCGGTATTTCATAGAAATTCATCAAATTATGGAGAAGCAAATCATCTTGTGTATTTGCGGAATTATAATAAGACATATAGATTGTGGAAATCGATATGTTTTCTACTGTCGTTTATTTAAATCCTTTTCCGACAAATTCTGTAGTATCTAGGAAGAACATTATTCCTACGTTACATCCTCTCTTCGGTATTTACTGGTACAACCATTCGAGTGTTTGAACTAAATCATCATAAAATACCATATTCCCATTTTCTTTGCAATATTTCATTACAATATCCATATTGTCTTCTTGTGGGACTGTGCGCGGCATATTTAGTTTCGTGGCAACTTCTTTTACGAATTTGCATTTCACTAGGAATTCGTCGGGTTCGTTGTTTTGTCCGAGTTCCAATAAAGGCATTTTCGTCAAGTCCCATCTTCTCAGTGCCAAGAATTTCGACCGGATACTTTTTTGATAATTCTCATTCTCGATCACTCTCATTTCCTCGTTTTCCGACGAAAAATATTTCTTAGACGCGGCGTCTTGCGTTGTCGTGTTATATAAGTATATATTGGATTCCACCATGGTAAATACGCGGAGAGTTCCCAACATGTGGTGTTCGAACGCTTTTAATACCACGATAAAATCGTCATACAACTGCATATTATCGTCGTAGTAAATGTCGAAATCTAAGGATTTGCGCGAAAATACGAATGGACGTGCAACGGTGTTCATATGGTTGATATCTCGTTGAAATGGGTGTATCGCGCCTTTTATTTTATACCATTCGTTTATTGTAACTGCGTCTATATTGTAGGATAAATAGCATGTATTGTGAAATGATACAAATGGGACATTGCGGTTTTCTTGTGTAAGTGTCGGTTGTAAAATGTCGTGGAAGGCGATAAAGAGCACGTCGGGTTCGTATCGCAAATAATGTTGCAGTCGCATAAATGCGCGAGGATAGAGGAAATCGTCACCATCGACAATAACGCAATAATCATATTCTGGTTTAGACTGGAAATAACGGAGAACACTATTGTGACCTTTTCCGGGTTTACCGTTGCTCTCTGTCTCGTGTATAATTACATACTTCGGAAGAATCGCGCGCACATCTTCTATATGGTTCGGATTCAGAGAATTCACTATGACGACGATATCATACTCAAAATCGAACGGGCGAAATTGATGACGAACCGAATCATAGCACAGTTTTACCAAGTCGGGTTTGCTCGATGTTAATATGGCAGCGATAATACGCATTGTATTTGATATGATATTAAATACAACGTGTTTATTCTATTTTACATCTATATTGTTCTCCTTTTTACTGATTTTCGCAAGATAGTCTTGATGTTTTTTTAGCGCGTTTT
>Ga0214917_10004519_pt1 | contig 15429 bp, 13 predicted proteins | sample LL_1208_BB_MetaG_FD_177983 | JGI IMG/M metagenome (GOLD analysis project Ga0214917, IMG submission 177983) | Freshwater microbial communities from Lake Lanier, Atlanta, Georgia, United States - LL_1208_BB | ecosystem: Environmental > Aquatic > Freshwater > Lake | place: USA: Georgia | collected... | reverse complement strand
TTTCCTTCTCTGCGGGTGCCACAACCGGCTCAGGAGGCTTTTCCTTCTCTGCGGGTGCCACAACCGGCTCAGGAGGCTTTTCCTTCTCTGCGGGTGCCACAACCGGCTCAGGAGGCTTTTCCTTCTCCGCCAGTGATGGGTCGGCTGTTACATTCTGAATATCAGCGAACAGATCATGGCATACATTTGCCATTGGGCGAATGCCCCCAACAACACTGCCTTGCAGCAACGCAGAATTTTGCAGAAGAAGGCTGCGCTCAACCGAAGAAAACCAGTCTAGAAAACGTTCCATTTGTGATGGCGTGCACATCCAATTCATCGGCTGAACTTCCGTTGGATAGATAACAGGTTCTTTCAATTTTGTAATTATTGGAACTAATTGCTTTCGGTTTGCATAGGAACCCAAGTACATGTAACCAGTGTTGTATTTACGCTGTTGTATCAGATCATCTAATGCTTGTATTCTATTCTTATCGTATATATGAACATACAGAACACCGACGCGATCGCGAAAACGCCATTCGGCTGCATTTGCTGACAGCTGCTCCCAAAAGCTGTGCATACGCAGATTCGCATTATATGTTTGCATTAGGACTGGGCGAGCCCATTTGCGCCCAGAGAAAAACTCTTGACACAACTGCAGATGTTCTGGCGTTCGGCACGGCAGATACAGCAGTGGCATAGTACTCATGCCTCTATACAGTCACACCCTTTCTGATAAGAAAGGCCAAACTTGACCCATTGTCGCGGCCACCGCCGCCTAAAAACATCCAAAGCTATCAGGTATGCCGGCTCTTACCCACAGTTCTGAAACGGAGTCTATCGTGGGGATCCAGTTCGGTGTATTCAGCCCCGACGAGATCGCACGACGCTCAGTGGTGGAGGTGACGACACACTCCACCCAAGAGGGCAAAATCGGGGGTCTCTCGGATCCTCGTATGGGTGTTCTAGAGAATGGCAAGCTCTGTCGTTCCTGTGGTCAAAACAATCACGGATGCCCCGGTCACTTTGGGCACTATCGCCTAGCGCGCCCCGTGTATCATTTCCAGTTCTTCAAGATGGTCCTCAAGATTCTGCGGTGCGTGTGCGTCAAGTGCGCAAAGCTGCTGATCAACAAGGAAACAGCCAAGAATCTGCGCCGCCTCAAGGGCGAGAACCGCTGGAAGGCCGTGCTTACCGCCTGCCAGGAGGTCACCCGCTGCGGTGAGCAAACGGAGGACGGTTGCGGTGCCCGTCAGCCCCATCGCTACCACGACGAGGATATCTGTCGCATCGTCGCAGAGTGGAAGGACCTCGCCGCAACACCCGCAGAGGGTGGGGAGGCCGCACCCACGACGCTGCGTCGGTTTCTGGAGCCCGAGTACGTCTACCGTCTTCTGCGTCGCATCACCGATGAGGACGTGGACTTTATGGGGTTCAGCCGTCTGTGGTGCCGCCCGGATTGGCTGATGTGCACTGTGCTGGCGATTCCACCGCCTCAGGTGCGCCCATCGGTCCTCCAGGACAACAACCAACGTTCTGAGGATGATCTGACGCAGAAGCTCATTGACATCATCAAGACTAACGCGACCCTGAACGACAAGATCGCGGCCGGTGCGAAGAAGAAGGCCATTGATGAGTGGACGCTGCTGCTCCAGTACCATATCGCGACCCTTGTCAATAACGAGATTCCTGGTGTTGCACAGAGTGCCCAGCGGTCGGGTCGCCCCCTCAAGTCACTCCAGCAACGTCTGGGTACAAAGGAGGGGCGCATCCGTAACAACCTACAGGGCAAGCGCGTAGAGTTCTCTGCGCGCTCCGTTATCACACCGGACCCCAACATCTCGGTGGAGGAGCTCGGTGTGCCGCTCAAGGTGGCGATGAATCTGACCTTTCCTGAGCAGGTCACCGCGTTCAACATTGACCGCCTGTATGCGCTCGTGCAGAACGGCCCAGAGAAGTATCCAGGCGCGAAGTCTATTCGGCGGGCCGATGGTCGTGTGATCAGCCTGAAGCACATCCGCGACAAGTCGCTGCAGCTCTACGAGGGCGACGTCGTCAATCGCCATCTCCTGGATGGCGACCCCGTGCTCTTCAACCGACAGCCGTCGCTGCACCGCATGTCCATGATGTGCCACCGCGTGCGCGTGTTGCCGTATTCCACATTCCGGCTCAACGTCTCGGTGACGAAGCCGTACAATGCTGATTAACCAAGAAGCAAAGTTGACATATCGTGCCACCGGATAAATCTGTATTATACAAGTAGAAATGGGCAGTATCTATAAAATCACCTGCATGACAACGGGGCTCAGCTACGTCGGTCAGACACGCGATACCAAGACCAAGGCTGGTAAGGAATATGCCTATGGGGTCACGGGTCGCTGGAATGATCACGTAAGCTGCGTAGCCTCAACGCCGCTCGGCCTTGCTATCCAGAAGCATGGTCCAGACGCCTTTAAAGTAGAAACACTTGAGGCGAATGTACCCGACGTGCGCCTGGATGAGCGTGAAGCGTACTGGATCACCGTCTGCGATACGCACGTGCCGAACGGCTACAACAAGATGCGTCACGGCCGATGCAGACACCGCGAAGCGACAAGTCTGGCTGAGTTCTACGCCCCGACTACCGTCGGTGTGAAGCTCCGCCAGATCAAGCGAGCGGGGGTGCCGCATCTCATCTACGCATATCTGCGCCAAACCACTGGTCCAGAAGTTCGCGTAGTGTTCGGCCAAGGCGCTGACAGCACGTACGCTGATGCTGTGCATGATGCAACGACCTTCCTAGAGGCGTTCGCAGCTGTGCCGATTGAAGCAGATCCGCGGATCCTAAGTACCGCAGCCACAGAGTATGATGCCAAGCTGGCGCGCTACGAATCCACTGTCGTGGAACGTGTGCGCGTGGCGAAGTTCAACACTCTGACAGCGGTCTACATCAACAAGGATCGCATCTGCTTCGGCGGAAAGCATACAGCGTATGAGGCAGCAGTTGAAAAAGCAATGGCGTTTGCCCACGCCCTACTACAGAAACATCCGGAGGCATCGTTTGTGAACGATGCGTCGAAGTCAGCAACAGGTGGCTGCCCTACGAGTTGAGGCAATGACTCGTGGGGGAAAACAGTGTAAGTGCCTCCGTATGGTACAGCGTTACTCATCCGCTGTGTCAACGATATAACCATCTAGTCCCTTGCTGCTAGAGCACGGGGCAAGACCGTCAAATTCAGGGAAACCCCTAAAGCCAACGGGTACTGAACCTGCGGAGAAAGACCGCTATGGGCTCCAGCTGGCGCGCAAGCACCAGCTGGACAGTAACAACCCCGATGGATCCGAGATGCGCTGGACATCAAGGAATGGGCAATCCTGAGCCAAGCCGCCTGCTGAGAAGCAGCGGAAGGTGCAACGACTTGACGGCGGTCGGTTCGGCCTTCATGGCCGAGCTTAAGATAAAGTCTACTCCTGTGCGAAAGCTCAGGTCTGCGTCTCACGACGTAGGTTCGACGGAGATGAGATGAACATGCACGTCCCCCAGTCGGTGGAGGCCGCCACGGAGCTGCGCGAGATCGCCGCGGTGCCGAAGCAGCTCATCAGCCCCAAGCTGAGCAAGCCGCTGATCACCGTGGTCCAAGACACACTGGTGGGCGTCAACCGCCTCACGCGCCCCACAGAGTTCTTCACGCGCCGCGAGTTCATGAACCTGTTGGTCCACAGCAAGCGCTGGGATGGCCGCGTGCCACCACCGGCCAAGACAGACCCCGTGCCCCTCTGGTCTGGCCAACAGGTCGTCAGCTGTCTGCTGCCCGCGGTCCACATCGCCATGGGCAACAAGATGTGGGACAAGAAGGGCAAGGCCGGTAACGACAACTACGTCATCATCAACAACGGTAAGATAGAGCAGGGTGTCCTGGACGGCGATGTCTTTGACAAGGCGCTGATCCACATCCTCTACAATGACTTCAGCCCCGAGATGACGATTGACTTCATTGACAGCCTCCAGGCGGTGGTAGCCACGTATCTGCAGAACGCCGGCTTCTCCGTTGGTATCTCGGATATCATCGCCGACAGCGAGACGCTGAGCAACATCGCAGCGGAGTCCGAGAAGCTCAAGGCCAATCTGGAGTCCATGCAGCTCCAGGTTCACATGGGTCTCTTTGACAACACCAGTGGCCGCTCCAACCAGGAGGAGTTTGAGAGCAAGGTGTTCCAGAATCTGGACAAGGTCACGGGCGCGGCGGGTAAGATGGGTCTGACCTCTCTGGCCCGTAACAACCGCATGGTGAACATGGTCAAGTGCGGTTCCAAGGGTTCTGACACGAATATCGCGCAGATGATTGCGCTCCTCGGGCAGCAGGCCATTGAGGGTAAGCGCATCGCCTACGGCTTCCAGGACCGCACGCTGCCCCACTTCAAGCGCTACGACGACGGTGCTGTGGCGCGCGGCTACATTGAGTCGTCTTTCGTGAAGGGCCTGACCCCCGCCGAGTTCTTCTTTCACGCCATGACGGGCCGTGAGGGTCTTATTGATACAGCTGTTAAAACTGCCGATTCAGGATATATGCAGCGAAAGCTCATCAAGACCATGGAGGACCTCATCACGTACCATGACGGTTCTGTCCGTGACGCGGGCGGCATTATCGTCCAGTTCGCCTACGGTGGCGACGGCACGAGCGCCACGAAGATTGAGAACCAGCCCATCCGCCTCGCCGAGATGACTGACACGGAGATCCGCGGTCGCTTCACGGTGGACGATGTCGCCGCCGATCGCAGCCAGGCGTTCCTGACGCAGATCATGGCTGATCGTGATCTGTTGGTTCACGGTGTCTGGGGTGATCGCGTGAACAGCACGGTGCAGTCCGCGGTGCATCTGCCCCGCCTCATCTCCGCCGCGGTTCAGCAGCTGGGCCTGGAGGCGGGGAAGGGAGAGCCGGTGACCGGCGCGCACGTGCTAGACACGATTGACCGCATCCTCCGGAGCACGCGGCCCGACAACCGTCTGTGGGCCGCCCTTCTGCGCTACAACCTGAACCCCCGCGACATCAAGGCCCTGGGCTTCACCCGCGCGGCCTTTGACTGGCTCGCCGAACAGATCGTGCTCAAGCATCTGCGTTCCTGGGTCGTGCCCGGTGAGATGTCGGGCATCATTGCTGCGCAGAGCTTGGGTGAGACGACCACGCAGATGACGCTCAATACCTTTCACTTGGCCGGTGTGGCCGCCAAGTCCGGTATGACGCGGGGTGTGCCGCGTCTGAAGGAGTTGCTGCAGGTGACGCAGAATCCGCGCGCCACGTCGCTGACCATCGCTCTGCGCCCTGACATCCGCAACTCCAAGGAGGAGGCCCGCCGGCTCGCCCAGGAGCTGGAGTTCACGATGCTCAAGGATCTCGTGACGACCAGCCGGATCTACTACGATCCGCGGGACTCGGCGTCGCTCATCGCGGAGGACAAGGAATGGCTCTCCTTCTTCGCCCAGTTTGAAGAGTCCGCTGAGCTGGAGGAGCAAGCGGCCAAGGGTGTCACGGAGGATGCAGGGGATCTAGCAGATCTCCGCAATCCGTGGATCATCCGCCTGGAGCTGGACCGCGAGAAGATGTTCAACAAGAACATCAGCATGGAGGATCTCAACTTCGTGCTCCGTAAGTCCTATGGCGGCATCAGCCTGACGTATACGGACCACAACGCCGGCCGCATGGTTCTGCGGGCGCGTCTGCCGCCGCCGAACAAGAATGCGCCGCTTGACGACCTCGCATACGTCAAGCAGATGCAGAACAAGATTCTCACGCAGACACTGGTGCGTGGCCTACCAGGTCTGCGCGCGGTCTCTTTCCGTAAGCTGACGGGTGACGATGAGGTATTCCAGCGAAATCCAGCCGCGGATGGCAAGTACGAGCCCGTGCAGCAGTTCGTGCTGGATACGTTCGGCACGAACTTCATTGACACGATCATTCATCCGGATGTGGATGGTCTGCGGGTTATCTCCAATCACGTTCACGATATCTACGACACGCTGGGTATTGAGGCAGCCCGCGCGATTCTCTTCAAGGAGATCTTCAGTCTCTTTGAGCAGGCGGCGCCGGTGAACTATCGTCACGTGAGTATCCTGGTGGACTCCATGTGTGTGCGCGGTCGCATGATGTCGGCGGACCGCATCGGTGTGAACCGCAAGACGAAGATTGGCCCGCTAGCCAAGGCGTCGTTTGAGCAGACGGAGGACATCATGATCCGCGCTGCGCTATTCGGTGAGATGGACGCCGTGACGGGCGCGGCGGCGAACATTATGACGGGTCAGCCCATTCGCGGCGGCACGAGCTTCAGTCAGGTGCTGTTGGATGAGGCCGCGTTCGTGGAGCTCATGAAGACGGCGCCGGCCCCGCGACGGGCCCTGGAGCGCGCGCCTGCACTGGTCCAGGCGGAGATTGATCGCATGCTGGACACGAAGCAGGCACCAGGATGCCGCACAGAGGATCTGAGGATACCGGCGGCGCTGCCACCGACGGATCCGGCGATCCAGCCTGGGGCTGACCTGCCTGAACTGGAGGTCATGTTGGTGGATGAGTGAAATTCCGTGATGGCACAGAGCGCAATACATGTGTGGCACTGGACAGTACATTCTGTTGCCGCCCCAGAAATGCGTTAAATTATTTTGTGTTACCAAATGTGTAAATATGGCATCACCATTTAGAGACTTTACTGTTACTGTTAATTGGAAAGGCTACACACTTGTTGCCAACAAACTAACTCTTCCTAGAGAAATAATGGATGCGAAAGCGACTATTGCTGTGAATGCTGCTTTAGTGAATACCGCCACCTATAAAATTTCTTCAATCACTCCTCCGTTTGTATTAAACAAAAAACGGCACAATCACGTTTCAAAAGACTGGTACTTTTAAAGATACCAGTGTTACTGTTAGACCGATGAACATTCAAAACCGGCACCTTTCAGGATACCGGTTGTGAATATTCTCGGCCCCTAGACGCAACACAACCCTTTCAAACGGGCATTAAATGCCCGTTTGAAATGTTCGTTGGTCTAAATACTCTGCTTCTGGCAAGTCAGCTGTATATACTTTCACCGTATCATTCCTGGCTGTAGCTGCTGACACATCGGTTAAATCAATTGCAATTACACCCACTGGCGGTAAATCAATTACGCCAACGTACGATTCTACAAAAATATTTATAACTGCAAAGGTAGGACCATTTAAAGGCTGTAATGTAGCAATAACCCTAAATTCTAAAACTGCTAGACTTTCATCCCCTACGTATACTTTTACTAACGGAAGTGCGACGTTACCTGCAACCGCGGGAACACTAGTGCCCATAGTGTTCACTGTTGAAGATGGGTTGAAGGGAACAGAGTATACGTTAAATATGCTTGTTAACGATTATAAACCCACTTCTAAGCACCGTGAGCCTAAACAATAGTACACCTGTAAAACTTATCTCATCAACTAAAGTTTCAGGTGAAGCGCCGTATACTGTAGTAGTTACGACTCCTGACTACAAGCAGATTGGCAGTGTTGTAGTTACTACAGAATCTAGTCCTAAAAAGATAATACCTGTTACATCTAATACGATCAAATTAACTCTTGATGCAAACACAAAATCCTTCAATGTGATTGCTAATGCACCAGCTCCTAGCAAAGCAATGATCCCATATGCGGTGACTATTGTATCCCCAACAAGGGCTTTCGCACCACCCCAACGCCTTTCTCCGATATGGCTGGCTCTTCGCCCCCCCCCCGCACACAAAGTTGCCGCCTAAATCGCCACACCGAAACCCACAGTATGGATAACAAACCCCACTGGTTAGAGCCTATCTCCGCACAAGAGACGAGCCCCACCCAGAAGCCCTGTGTTGGAGCAGGCCAGCAGATTCTGCAGACACCACTGCACGCACAGGTCCTCGCCACCAAAAATGAGATTGATCGCATGGCTCCCGCTGGTCAGTGGGACGACGCCAAGAAAATCACCAACGCCTACGAGTACATCTTTCTCAGTCTCCAGCGCCGCATGCACCGCAGCATTTCCGCCAAGTTACCACTTTCCCGTTCGTACTTCAAGATGGTGGAAATGTGGGAAGAGCTCCGTCTCGGCACCACACCGCCACAGCGCACAGCACACTCAGCAGAGGGGCCCGGTGGGTTCCTGGAGGCCATTCTGGCCCACACGGGCTGCGCAATCCCAATGACGGCCATGACATTGCGCAGCACTGAACGTACAATTCCTGGATGGCGTAAGTCCGCCGCGTTCCTGCAGGCAAATCCGTCGGTCAACGTGACCTACGGGGCCGACGGTACCGGCAATCTCTATCACCTAGCGAATCAAGATGCCTTTGCCGCCGCCGCGGCGCCGGCGGATCTCTACACAGCAGACGGGGGATTTGACTTCAGTGCGGATTTCAACGGACAAGAGAACACGGTTCAGCGCCTTCTGGTTGCCGAGATCCTGGCGGGCCTTACGAGCCTTCGCGTTGCACCCGCTTCCACCTTCATCCTCAAGATCTTTGATACCACGCATCGTGCCACGCTGGAGCTCCTCTGGATGCTCAGCACCGTGTTTGACAAGACCGCTCTCATGAAGCCCCACACGAGCCGCCCCGCCAATTCCGAGCGTTACTGGATCGGTCGCGGATACCGTGGCGCACCGGCGTGGCTCATCAAGCTCCTTCGTGAACTCACAGCAACGAATGCACCGACCGGTTGGGATGCCATCTTTGACGGGGAGCCGCCGTGGCCCGCCGCCTGGTTTGACGGCGTGCGTGACTTCCAGACCGAGCTGGAGACGGTGCAACTTGCGAAAATTCAGCTAACACTGAACATTATCAAGTCTACTACTCGCGAACAGATCCGCTCTCTTCTGGTTACCAACGTGCGAAGCAGCCGCCAGTGGTGTCTCACATACAATGTACCCCTCAATCCGGCCTATCAGGCTCTCACGGATGACCAGATTGCGGCGCAGAACCTGGAAGAGGCACTGGTTCCATTCCAAGCTTCGGTCGTACGTACGAGTTTACAAGCATCGTTCCGACATGGACCGACGCCTCATGCGTTGACTTTCTCCCCGTCTCCACAGCCTCCAGCTGGGCCAGCATGGCGTTCAGCAATTCCTCCGAGTGTCCTGGGGCGGCAGCCATCTCATACAGCCGCGGCTGTTTCTCCTTCTCTGCGGCCAGCTCCTTGTCCATCTCCTCACGAGTCAGACCCCGAGCCTGACATGCTCTGACCGCCGTTACGAGAGCACGCGCCGCAACGCTGCGCTTGGCCTCCCGGATGACCGCATCCATTTTGGCAGCCTCGGCCGGATCCGGTGCACCCGTAGCAGCCGCTAGCTTGGCCTTCATCGCCTTGGACGGATCTTGACGCGGCATGTTACCAAGGTGCTGTAAGTTTTCTTTAATCGCCGACCGCACCAGAGGCGCCGCATGTCCGTGGAAACTGCAAACACGAGTCAGGTATGGCATGCGCAACAGAGGGCCCGTGCAACAGGATACCAGCGGAAAACCAAGCATACGGAGATCCCTGGGAACTACCGATGTGCCGGTGACTGCACGACCGAAGTCCCGAATCCACCGGGAGCCGAGCCGTTTGTCGCTGAACCACCACCTCCACCCACCTACTGGCTCATCCTGGCGGCTGCTGCGCTGAGTTACTTGACACTCACTCTGTGGAAGGTTAAACGGTAACTAACAGAACGACAACAAATGAGCAGCGAGTCTCTGGCCCGTCAGCATCTCCAGATCGCCGTGCAGCTCATGGGCGCACCGTGGGTGGCCGCACAGGCACAGGCACAGGCACAGGCACAGCCACCGCCAAGTAACCGCGGCCGCAAGGCGGGGCAGGTCCCAGAGCCAGACCGTCGGTGTGCATGGCACCCTGAGGGTCGTGATCAGTGCCGGAACTCACGATCAGGAGATGAGGCCTACTGTAAGATTCATCTGCAAAACGTTATTCTACTGCCTCAGTGACGCTGTGACAGCCGAATCTGAGCGCGAATGTTCAGGCGCACACGGTTGCGCTGCGTGTTCCGGTTCTTTGAGCGCCGCGCGGCCCGACGACCCTTGCGCCGCGTGGCCCGATGACGACTACGGCGCCTAGCACCACCGACCATGTACGCACCACTAGGCCCGCCCTCCGCCGCCTCTGCAGCTAGGGAAGCCCGTGTCCCAGAGCCCTGCGGCCCGTACGCAATCGCATCGCGACCCGCCACCGACTCTGGCAGCCCGCCACCCGCGCCACACACACACACAGCATGCTACCCGCCGCGGGGCCCACCCGATCGCCATCAAAAAGCTCCAGTAACCGATCCATCGCAAGTGAACGCCCGCTCATTTCCCCTGCACTAGACGCACCTTTTTCCCATTCTGAACAGCCCAGGCACGGAGCTTCTGTAAGTTGCCGTCCATCTTGTGGACAGTCGCAACACCCAAACGACGCATGGTTTCACGAATCCGTGCATCCATACGCCCCTCAGGGTATTGGATCTCAATCGTATTGATATCCGCAATTTCACGCTCACAATCAGACACCGATGGTCGCAACCAGACAATCGGTGTCTGCGTGTCAATGTCCCACCGATCCCGCACATCCGCGGGAATCAGATCTTCCAGATAGCATGGCCGGTCCACGTGACGCACGTCACCACATTCGGCCGGTCGGTGACCGTAACATCCGCATTGAGAACACCAGAACGAAGCGCGCGTGGGGCAGATTCCATCGTCGTGTACGCGCTTCTGGCCGAGCCACTTGGCGCAGGTTTCACAGCAAGTCATGGCTGCCACCCGCACCGGTGGCGCGTAGGCACCGCAACTTTTCATTGCAGGTGTTCGAGCTCACGGCTCACGGCTCAGGGTACAGGCCAGACAGCTCGTACGACCTCCGCATTACGGAGACTTACAGTACGGTTCAAATGCTCCGAGAACCACACACGAATCCAGTCATGATGCGCAACGATTAGAATACGCGCTTCTTCAGGGTAGCGCGCAGCCAGATCCGCTGTTACCGCACGCACACGCCGGGGCAAATTCCGACGTGGACTCCCCACCGTGACTGTAAGGATTCGCGCCCCCCACACCATCCGTTTTCCAGCCAGCATCCAGGACACCCATGAGCTCCGCAAGGACGGCAATATCAAGATCCCCGAAGCCGTGCGCAATGCGTGTTACGCACGCTTCAGCACAATCCCCCATTTTGATGTGCCCGATATCTGCGGCGTAATGGAGCACACACGGATCTATATTCCCGCACCGGCAGGCAGTCACACAGCCTCTGCTGCTGAGCTAAAAGCCGCGTTCAGAATAAGAGACAATCATGCAGATCGCATTCGCCATCATCGCCGTCTTCTGGTGGATTGCCATCTGGGGCCTCTCTGATCTGCTAGTGGAGAACTGGACCCGCGAACAGAAGTTCAAGCTCTACGTGGCCATGTTGATTGTGGTGGGCATCATTGTATTCGTGTTTCCAGAAATCGTGATGCGTTTCTGAGGTCGCGGCCAAAACGTGACAGGCTCCGCTGGGTAGCTGATACCCGAGCACCCGTACAATGGAGCGTACCTTTTACAAGTTGGACATTGGTGGGATCGTCTATCTAGTAGATCCCACCACTGCCATTGCCTACACCTATGATCTGGGCGCCCCCACCGAAATCGGTCGCGTGATCTGGACGGACCCCAAGACCCATCCACGCCTTGAACGAAACGCAGGTTGGGAGGCCACGCTACAGGCCAAACTTGCTGCCACCGGCAGCACGACACCCCAGTAAGCACGATGAACCCACAGATGCACGATCGTGATGTGTGGGCCGCTGTACTCATGGAACACCGGCGTGCTCTGTTGGAGCGGGTTGTGCGCGAGTTTCCCCATGTGCTCAAGGTGTGTCCATCGCAGGTGGACATTTGGCGCCTGCGGTTGCGGCCGCGGCAGCCGCAGTCTCACAAATCGTGACGGCCTGGAGGACAGCCGGCAGGATAGGGCGCCGCAGTTGACCTACGGGAGGTGGCCCCGACGGCACGGCCGCTGCCATCGCCTGCACTTTTTGAATCGCCGTGACGGCTGACGCCGCACCAAGTCGCTGTTGGACAGGCAGGAGCCGGCATGCCGAGCTGGCAGCCACGCGATTTGTAGTGTACGACCCGTAGAGTTGCACCGCCTTGGTAATTGCCGCCACGTCAGCGGGGCCCGGCGCGTAGGGATCTGGTGTTAGATAGTTACCCCGACACACGATACCCAGACCTCCGTCTATGCTCATCACTCTACCGAGTGGCAGACAATCTAAACTGCCGACGCAAACGACATAGTAATGGAAGGCCTGCCCGACACGTTACCACCAGCTCACAGCGTTCAAGCGTGCAGCACTGGCCACTCACGGATTTCTGTTAGTTGATGTAGCACCGACAGAATCTGAGTTCGCCGCTGTGCTCAGCCGTCTTGGTCTTCCCGCCACAGGTCACCCACAGTATCCAACAATCGTGGAGCGTGTGTACAATCCCCGCCTTGAGGCCGCCTTTGACGCGCGTGTGGCTGAGATCCAGGAGCGTCGTGGCACTGCGCCCGCCATTCAGTTCCCCATGTTTCATGGGACTACAGAGTCTGCCCTAAATGCAATTATGCGCAACGGATTTGATCCCACGATGAATCGTGTCAGTTGCCTACGGTCGCGGCACCAATTTTGCGCGCGACTATGCGCTCAGTGCCAACTATAGTCGTCTGGACCAACACGGTTACAAGATCATGTTCGCGTGCAAGGTCATCAAGGGCGTTTCGGAGCGCGGTACTGAAAACCAGGCATGGGACACCACGAAGTGAGACTCCTTCAACAATGGCGGATCAGATATCCTGGTGTCACCGTACCCCGATGGCGCTGTGCCACTCTATGTCGTGCGCTGGTTCGGGTTCGTGCCAGGTTGTGGCGCTCCACCGAACTCCCAGCGCGTGGACCCCGGCAATAATAACACTCCCATACTGGCAGAAAGAGATGCGGGTATTAGTCACGGGGGGAGCCGGTTTTATCGGGGCAGGCATTCTGTCGGCGCCTGCAATCGCAGTTTCATTATCTCACACTCGTCAATGTGGACTATCTGAATCCATGTTCCACCGTTGCCGCCGATATTACACAGAATGCCGCCAACTACACGTTTGTGCGCAACGACATCAAGGATACAAATCTCATGTATTGCCTCCTTCAGAAATATGACATTGATACGATCATACACTTCGCCGCGCAGTCGCATGTTGACACCAGTTTCACGAGCCCCATGATGTACACGGAGGACAATACGCTGGGTACGCATTCACTCCTGGAAGCCAGTCGCCGTCACGGAAAGATTCAGCGCTTCATTCATATCTCCACAGATGAGGTGTACGGGGAGAATTCATCAACGGATCCAGGCGCCAAGACGGAGCGGTCACTCCTGAAGCCGACGAACCCCTACGCCGCATCCAAGGCCGGTGCAGAGATGATGGTCCAGGCCTACGTACATTCATACAACCTGCCCGCCATTATTATTCGGTCCAATAATATCTACGGCCCCGGCTAGTATCCCGAGAAAGTCGTGCCGCGCTTTATTCTGCAGTTACTCAACAACCACCCAATTACGATCCAGGGCTCTGGCAACCAACTGCGGTCATTCCTCTATGTGGAGGATGCCGTTGACGCCATTCTGTGTGCGCTTTTCCAGGGCGCCATCGGTGAAATCTACAACATCAGCTCACAGGATGAGATCAGCATTCGTGAACTGGCTACGCGACTCTTGGAGAAGATCCATCCGGGTCGTGCCCTGGAAGACGCCATTACATTCGTGGAGGATCGGTATTTCAACGACAAGCGGTATTGGATCACCTCTGAACCGCTACAAAAGCTGGGCTGGAAGCAGCGGACGCGGATTGACGAAGGACTGACGAAAACAATCGCATGGTTCCGCGAGCACGCACCAACCGCCACCGCTCCCTATTGGTATTCTTCGGCCCCCGCTCTTGACAGCACCAGTACCGCTGCCACGAAGGAACAGGCGAAGCCCACCCGCGCGGCCTTTATCTTTGGCGCACGTGGCTGGATTGGCGGCCAGTTCGCAGAGATTCTCAAAGCGCGTGACTGGGTCGTGCATGCCGCCACCGCGCGCGCGGATGATCTGGCCGGCATTGAGGCAGAGTTGGCCACACTGAACCCCGCGCCAACCCACATTGTGAGCATGATTGGTCGCACGCACGGGCCGGGTTACTCCACGATTGATTATCTGGAACAGCCCGACAAGCTCCAGGAAAACTTGCGCGACAACCTGTTCGGACCACTGACACTGGCAGATGTTGCCCGCCGCCATGGGCTGCATTTTACCTATCTGGGCACGGGCTGCATCTTTGAATACGATGCCACACACACGTCGTCTGTTGGTTTCAAGGAGACGGATGCCCCCAACTTCTTCGGTTCGGCCTACTCTACAGTGAAAGGCTATACGGACCGGTATCTGTCAGAGCATCCGCAGACTCTGAATGTGCGTATTCGCATGCCGATCTCTTCGCAGGATGGTCCGCGGAACTTCATTACGAAGATCATCAACTATCCACGTATCTGCAGTATTCCGAACTCCATGACCGTGCTGGATGATATTCTGCCCGTGCTAGTCGACGCAATGACCGCCCGTGTAACGGGTGCGCTGAACGCGACGAATCCAGGCGTCATTGATCACAGCACGATTCTGCAGTGGTACCGTGATCTCCAGAACCCTGCGCACACGTGGGAAGAGGTGGATCCGGTGACACTCACCACGCAGCTGGTCAAGGGGCGCCGCTCAAACAACTATTTGGACACAACGCGGTTGGAGACGCTCTTTCCGGGTCGCGTACCGCCTATTGGTGAATCGGTACGCCGTATTCTGGAGACCTACCCGTTCGCGGGGCGCAAAAGTTGAACGCGGGTGGTCCGCTATGTAACATGCGACTACGATGCCGCACACGATGAAGAACGTACAAGTCTATATGATCCTGGGTGCTGTAGGGAAGGAGCGCGGGGCTCCTACTGGTCTCTACTTTGATCCTTTCAAGGCCCGCGCTGCATTTGCGGCGATTTCGGACATTAGCAGTGCCTTTACGGGCTCGTATACGGCCTTTCTGGTCGCATACGAGATCGGTGCAGAGGGAGAACTTACAGAAGTGGAGGAACTGGGTCGCAAGTGATGCTGCGGGAGGGGTGACCCAAAAACCAAAAGTCTGGACCAGCCCAGCCCAGCCCAGAGCCAGATCCAGCACTTTTGGTTAACAACAGAACTTACACAACCTGCGTCATGCGCCGCGTAAACCAGTCTCCAGGGACGGGCTTGCGCTCAGCAGCAGGAGCAGCAGCAGGAGCAGCGGGGACTGTCAGTTGCAAGCGCAGATAGCAGAGGGCTGTTGCTGCTGCCTCATCCTCCGCAGCGGCGAGACGACAACGGTAGCGCCGCCGCGCTGTGAAGCCCCTCCACACAGCCTG
>Ga0214917_10004517_pt1 | contig 15435 bp, 23 predicted proteins | sample LL_1208_BB_MetaG_FD_177983 | JGI IMG/M metagenome (GOLD analysis project Ga0214917, IMG submission 177983) | Freshwater microbial communities from Lake Lanier, Atlanta, Georgia, United States - LL_1208_BB | ecosystem: Environmental > Aquatic > Freshwater > Lake | place: USA: Georgia | collected... | reverse complement strand
TGGATTGGTTTTATTTGTTTATGATTCATAGAGTTACCGGATCAGGAGCATCATTCAGTTACGACCATGGATTTAGAAATAGTATTTTAGCTGACATGGCTATAAATGCAGATAATATGATTCACATGAGGAATTATGTTTTGAGTGAAATGAAATCAGGTAGACCAATATTTACTAGTATTGGTAATCAAATTCCACAATTCCCAAAACCGACAGATGAATATCCACGTGGTTCACAATTATACATTTCAGAATATATGCCACGTTTAGTAAAAGATTTTTATACTCATTTATCTTATAATCCATTATCAATGTCGATCCGAGAAGGAGTTGATTGGATTAACGAATGGCATAGGTCAAATGGATTAAAGTGTTTTCATTTTGTCATGACTGCATTTGTTATGGACATTGCACAATATTTCCCTGATTTGATAGATCCATGGAGTCAAGTCAATTACGGTAAAAATGCAATTGAAGCATTAAATCTATTGTTCAAAAATGAAGGTTACAAACAAAAAGACTTTTTAGATGCCGCAATGGAAAAGATTTGTAATGAGTTTAGATCTCCTTATGATTCTCGTGACCATGAAAGAAATCTTGGTAAAGGTTTAAGTCTTGAAGATGTTGCATGTGACTATGTCCGATATGTTGAATGTTATGTACCAAAAGGTTATGAATACTTAAAACCTTGGCAAGTAACAAATAAATCACTTGTACCAAATCATACGAAACATTGGACTTACCACAAACATTTGGAGGCGCACAATGTTTAAGATAACGACAGACACATCTAGCAAATATGCACACAAATCAAGAGAAGAATGGTTAGATCTTGCAGGTGATTGGACAGATGAAACACAACCACCAAATATAACCACATTCCACGGTGCAACTATTTGGGACGATTCAAATACAGGAGTTGGTACAAAAGGTCGATGGGGAGATCTATTAGTAAAAACCATGGAATCGGATCATTTGGTATATGTCCAACCTAGAGTTGGTTGGGCAGGAGTATCATTAGCCGCGCTTGCAAAGAAATATAACAAAAAGTTAACATTGTTTATGCCTTCCTCAAAAGTAGTAAGTGACCATCAGCTGGTTTGTATTGAAAGAGGAGCAAATCCAATCTTTCGAAGAATCGCAGCAATGCCGGTTCTAAACAAATATGCAAAAGATTGGGCAAATGAAAACAATGCTCAATTTGTACCTTTTGGATTGGATCATCCATTAGTAGTTGCAGCCGGAGTCAAATCAACAATCCAACAATGGGGAGATCGAGATGAACCAAGAGATGTTGTATCAGTCATTAGTACAGGAGTACTTACTAGAACTTTACAAATTGCATGGCCAAATGCCATCTTCCATGGAGTCGCAGTTGCAAGAAATCTACATCCAGGTGAAATCGGAAGAGCGGACGTGGCAACTTACCATAAAGGTTTCAGAGAAAAAGCTGACTATGCAGACAAGATCAATGAAGAAATTGACTCAGCACCAACCTATGATTGCAAAGGTTTAGAAAGATTTATGTTGGACAAAACAGCAGCACCTAAAACAGCATCAACTTTAGTATGGAATGTAGCAGGTGACGTAAAACCAGTTACAATGGTCCATTCACAAGTCGATAGTTTTAGAAAATGGGGTGAGTTTAGATGATTACCATTATCGAAGGTGCAGATGGTACAGGTAAAACTACTTATGCTCAAAAATTATCTGAACGATTTAATGCAAAATATTTACATGCTGAACAACCAAAAACAAGGTTATGGTCTGATGAATATATCCGACCAATCACCTCACCAAATATGATTTTAGATCGTTGGCATTTAGGTGAAGTTGTATGGCCTAAAATCTATGGTCGACAATCACTATTTGATGAAACAACATTTGATTATTGCAATTGGGAACTTGCTAAGTTGGGTGCTAGACTAATCCTACTTACAAGATCTGAAGATGCAATTGCTGAAGAATTATTAAGAAGAGGCGAAGAAATGCAGATAGATTTTGTTTTGCATTCTAGATCTTTATTTGTAGAAGCATTTAGACAAGTTCGATATTTAGACAAAAAAATAATCCATAGTGAGGTGGTTAGGTAATGCATATAATTACAGAAAATCCAAGTGAAGCTTTAGAACTTGCAACTCAATATGTGATTGAACATGGTGAGGCGATATCACCTCGTGGAATGGTTACTAGAGAGCTTCTAAATGTTACTTTACAGGTTGAAAAGCCATGGAACATACCTGTATCTATGGAAAACCGTAAACTAAACCATAATATTGGCATTAAAGAAGCATTACAACTAGTTGGACAAGTTACTGATCCAGAAGCAATGACAGATACAAGTCAAGTGTTTGGAAAGTACATGGACGGTGGCATTCTTCATGGAGCTTATGGTCCACGAATTCACGGTAATCTAAATAAACTTGTTGACCAATTAAAAAAAGACTATTCAACCAGACAAGCTGTTTTGACTATATTTGACTCAAATAAAGATCTTAATGTTGATGTTAAAGATGTTCCATGTACCTTAAACTTGCAATATTTTATTAGAGATAACAAATTGATTGCTAGAACTAATATGAGAAGCAATGACGTATTTTTAGGTCTTCCATATGATTTGACACAATTTATTGCTCTACAAGGTGCAATTGCAAAGGCTTTAGACATCGAAATGGGTCAATATGTGCATGTTGTAGGTAGTTTACATATTTATGATGAACACATACCTCAAGCACAATGGATTAAAGCTTACTTCAATGGTTCATTCAAAGATTACGAGCCTATGTGGACTGGAAATAGCATTGGTGAAATCAGTCATACCGCAAGATCTATTCTCAAAGGCAACATACCAGATCAATTGACTCGTTTCGAAAGATTCTTGGCAGGTAAAATCAATGACTGAACCAGTTGCTAGATGTGAAGCATGCGGTGCATGGACTTATTTGTATGCATTAGATAAACTCATGGGTAATCCTCATTTTTGCAGCGATTGCAAAGCGAAACAGAAAGGCAAACGACATGTTGCCTAATCAAACAGAAGTCGTAAAGCGCCTTAGTGAACTTTCTCGTATGCTCGATGCTGCAACTGAAGAAATTGCTGTTTGCGATGACAAAGCCGTTAAAGCAAAAGGTTCTTACGAAGTTGCATATGCAAGATCCTTTCTACAATCAAATGGATCCATGGATGTAAGGCGACAAGAAGCAATTCTTGCTTGTGCTGATTTACGTTTGGCCATGGAAATTGCAGAAGCAGAAGTAAGGGCAATTAAAGAACGAATCAATACTTTAAGATCTCAAATCTCTATTGGACAATCACTGTCAGCTGCAATTAGACAACAATTTAGCGCAGAAGGTGTTGGTCAATACACATGAGAGCACGAAGCAAAAAAATGACAAAAAAGTATGTGGAACGGCGTAAATTAGTTGCATATATGCTTGAGCAATATCCAATGTGCCAAAGATGTAATGCAAAGGCTTCAGAAGAAGTTCATGAAGTTCTTAGCAGAGCCAGAGGAGGATCTATTCTGGACATTAACAATTGCAGAGCTCTTTGTCATGCATGTCATTTTTGGATTACAACAAATCCCGCAGAAGCCACTAAAACAGGTTGGCTTAAGAATTCCTGGGATAAATGATGCCAACTTATGACTACAAATGCCAACAATGTGGAATCACAGTCGAAGTCAGTCATTCAGTCTCAGAACACGGTCCTAGATGTGATTGTGGAGAAATTATGCAGAAAGTTTTTACCGCTGTACCCGCTATTTTCAAAGGTGACGGTTGGGGAGGAAAACAGTGACCAATCTGTCTAGAAAACGAAGAGGTAGAGAGACTGAACTGATTTTTGCTGAGTACTTAAAACGAGAAGGTTGGATTTATGCTGAAGCAAGCAGTTCTTCAGCTGCAGGCACAGATATAAAAGGAGTTATCGGAGTTGATTGGGAATTGAAGGCTAGAGCAGACTTTGATCCAAAATCAGCAATGAAACAACAGGCAAAACGAATCAAAGAAGGCGTTATCCCCATCGCTGTTTTAAGACAGAATGGACAGGGTGAAGCCGATATAGAAAATTGGCCAGCTTGTGTTCCAGTAAGTGTAATGATACAACTACTGAAAGAAGCAGGTTACTTGTGACGATTCGAGATTTAGATTTCAAAGTCGAAGCAGCTGAATGGACTAAAAATGCTAATTGTACGGATCCAAGTATAGATCCTGATTGGTTTTTTCCTGACAGTGAGCATCCAACTAATTTAGAACAAAGAGCAGCACTAAGTATTTGCAAAGACTGTCCAGTACAAATGCAATGTTTAGGTTATGCGATAAAAAACTGGCCTGTTTATGGAGTATGGGGCGGTATGAAAAATAAAGATATTAAAGATATAGTCCGACAACTAAAGGAGCAAAAATGAGTGCAGCAATAACAATCAAAGGCCGAATAGGCAAAGATATGGACATAAAGTTTACTCAACAAGGTAAAGCGTATGTCCCATTTAGCGTTGTGTCCAATACGCGCAAGAAAGTTAACGAAGAATGGGTAGATGCAGATACAAGTTGGTGGGAATGCAAAGCATTTGGTGGTTATGCTGAGGCTCTTGTAGATAACATCAAACGAGGCGATCTGGTAACCATTACGGGAACAATTAAGCAAACGACATGGATTGACAAGGACGGAAATAAGCGCTTGTCATATGAGGTCCTGGTTGATACTATTGCCAAGCAAATTGTTGTACAAAAATATCATGGCACTCTAAGATCTAAGAATCCAGATCCAGTTGCTTGGGATCCTACAGAAGCGGTGTTCTAATGTCAGTTAAAGCTATGACCTATGTGTGGGAAAACTCTCCCTACAATGGCAATGCTTTAATTGTCCATTTAGCATTGGCAGATCATTGTGATGACCAAGGTATTTGTTGGCCAAGTCAACAGTATCTGGCAGATAAGTGCAAGATCAGTGTGAGACAGATCCGTAGAATTATTCATCAAATGATTGCTGATAACTATTTGTTTATAGAACAGCATTCCAGAGCTGGTATTTCTAATAATCGTTACAGATTGTTATACAAGAAGCCGCAGGTCACTGATGTCCTGTCCACGCATAATGACGACCCTGAACGTCCTGCGGCTGAGGTCACAGCTATGGCCAGCGGTAGAGGTCAAGCTGGTGGCCACCCTAATCATCATATAACCATCAATAATCATCAGAGGTCAGGTCCACCAGAAGAAGTTAAATTGTTAATGGAAAGGCTAAGAAAGAAAAATGGATAAATGCCTTAGTTGTAGAGGGGTAAGTGAGAAAGGTGCTTGTCCGCATTGCAGAAGAAGATTAAAAAAAATGCTGAATGAGTTAATTGCATTCATAGATCTTCTTATTGCTAATCCTTCCCTTAGACAACAGGTATCTTCTAAACAAGAAGGTCGAGGCTCATTATCTGATAGATCAGTAATAAATATCCAGATTGTAGATCTTATTGCTAAAACAGGTGTTCAAAGTGTTCTTCAAGCATGGTGCGAGTATGTAGTAGAAACAAGAGAGTTGGACACTAATTGCCTAAGATCTACAAAGGAGATAAATAAACTCCATATGTTGCATCGTGTATTAGATACTCATAATGATTGGATAGCTGATGGTGAATTGTGGACTGATTATTACAATGAGATTAGAGAACCATGGACAACATTAAGAAGTATTATCTACGGTGAAAGAAAACCACCTAAGCCTGTTCAATGTCCTGTACAAGACTGCATCGGTAGTTTAAGATTAGAACCTAATGGTGATGTCCATTGTATACACGATAAGACACATCAATGGGCATATGAGCAGTGGTCAAGATTGGCTAAACTCATGGTAGAAACCTCTGTACAATCACAGTGATGTAATTTATAATAGGGATTACCGAACTACAGCTATCTAAAAAATCGGACGCTAATGAATAAACCATGCTTAGATTGTGGTGTATTAGCAAACAAACCTAGATGTCCTATCTGCAATAAGAAGTATCAGAAGTTTAAAGCAACCTCTCGTCCTTCACGTGCTGATAGGGGTTACGATGCAAATTGGAAAAGGTTATCAAAACAACTAAGACTAATGCAACCTTATTGTTCTATTTGTAAAGCAACCAACGATTTGACTGTGGATCATGTGATTCCTTTATCGAGCGGTGGTCTCACAGTCGAATCCAATCTGCAAGTTCTATGTAGAAGGTGCAACAGCAGCAAAGGCTCATCGTCTCCTGTATAACAAAACGTTATCTCAAATCATACAGATGGCCAACGGGTAGTATGGTATGGCCTAAATCTTCATGCACAAACCGCGCTGGATACCCCGCGACCATGGGTGCGTGCAAAGTATCAAAATTATTGATTTGACCAAACTGGAGGAATTTGATGACCGCGGGTCGTCCACGCAAACCTATCGAGCAGAAGCGCAAAACAGGCCGAACTCCTACAACGGATTCAGGTGGTCGCAAACTTCCTGATGTTCAAAAGATTACTGTCTTGCCGATGGCCGATGGTATTCCGACTCCTCCAATGGATCTTGGTCTCGAAGGCAGAGATCTTTGGGCAAAAGCTTGGGACCGAGCAATCACTTGGCTTTCTCCTGTAAGCGACTTAACACAAGTCCATCACGCTTGCCGAGTTGCAGATGATTTGGCTTTAGCAAGAACGATTTATAATACGACGCGTGACTCACAAGACGGGCGGCTTGTAGTTGCACTAAGTAAATCTTTCCACGAGGCTCTTGCTTCACTTGGATTTACACCTACATCTCGCTCGCAATTAGGCGTAGCGGAGGTAAAGCGTGTCACAGCTCTCGAACAACTTATTGCAACCAAACGAGCCAAATAATTCTTGGCCACCTAAATGGCTTACACCTGTCTCTGAAGAAGATCAACTAAGAGGCGATGGTCCGATCTTTAAGCAGTTTGCCGAAACAGTTTGTCGCGTTACTAAAGATTCATTAGGCGGACAAGCAGGTGAGTTGATCCGCTTGCGTCATTGGCAAGAAAATCTTTTGAACCATGCATTGGCTCGAAAAGAGAACGGTAGATTTAAGCATCGCATTGCACTGATCGGCATGGCTCGTAAAAATGGTAAGTCTGCTCTAGGCGCGTCTGTCGGTTTAGCTGGTTTGACACTAGGTGGACAAGGTTCTGAGATCTATTCTTGTGCAGCAGATAGAGATCAAGCACGAATTGTGTTTGGAACTGCTAAGCGAATGGTTGAATTAGACGAAGAACTGTCTAAAATGTTTACTCTTTACCGCGATGCAATTGAATATAAAGATACAGGTTCTGTCTATAAAGTCCTCTCGGCAGAGGCTTACACAAAAGAAGGTCTCAATCCGTCACCTCTTGTGATCTTCGATGAAGTTCATGCGCAGCCAAATCGTGAACTTTGGGATGTAATGTCTCTTGCCGGAGGCGCGAGATCTGATTCTTTGTTGTTTGGTATTACTACGGCTGGTGTTAAAACACAGACTGATGGCCAAGATTCTTTATGCTACTCGCTTTACCAATACGGTCAGCAACTAGTTAAAGGTGAATTAGAAGATCCATCGTTTTTCTTTGCTTGGTGGGAACCAAAGAATGTCGAGGCAGATCATCGAGAACGATTCATGTGGGAAGAATCAAACCCAGGTTTTAACGACATTGTTGACTCTGAAGATTTTGAGTCTTCGGTGCTTAGAACACCAGAAGCAGAATTTCGAACTAAGCGAACTAACTGCTTTGTTTCAACAGCTACTGCTTGGCTCCCTACCGGAAGCTGGGACGCATTGGTTGACAAGGACAGAGTGCCAATGCAAGGTGAAGACGTCATTCTCGCATTCGATGGAGCCTTTTCTAACGACTCTACAGCACTAATTGCGTGGCTTGTAGGTAGTGAAAAACCACATTTAATGGTAGTTGGTATATGGGAAAGACCACTTGATGCAGATCAATCGTGGCATGTACCTGTTGCAGAGGTCGAAAAGACTATTATAGAGACTTGCAGAGATGGTAGATTTAACGTAAAAGAGATTGTTTTCGATCCAGCACGATGGAATAGAACTTTCATGGTACTAGATGAAGATGGTTTACCTTGTGTTTCGTATCCAAACTCTGCTGAACGTATGGTTCCTGCAACACAAAAGTTTTATGAAGCTGTAGTCAATCAGTCATTTACTCATGATGGAGATGAACGTCTATCTCGGCATGTGGCTAACTGCGTGACTAAGCAATCATCAAGAGGGGTAATGGTTGCCAAAGCTTCATCTAGAAGAAAAGTAGATGCTGCCGTTGCTTCTATCTTTGGTTATGACCGAGCAACACAACCTCCACAACCTAAAGAACCTGTTGCCAGGTATTTCTCGATACAAGTATGAGGAGCATCATGAAAAAACTTGACTTTGCTTTAATAACAGAATTGGCAGGAATAACTCTTGTCGCTATCGGGGTCGGTATGTTCTCTGTTCCTCTTGCCTTTGTAACGGTAGGCGGATTTCTTATTTGGGCTACAGAAAAGGCTGATTGATGACCGCTGGTATCTACAATGCAACTATAGATCAAGGCTCGATTTGGAACGTTACTCTCATTTACAAAGATAGCAACAATGTTCCTGTCAACTTGACTGGTTATACAGCAGCAATGCAACTACGCCAGAACTATAATTCTCAATTAGCTGATCTCACTTTGACAACTGCTAATGGTGGAATTACAATTACAGGTGCAACAGGTACAATTGCAATTAGTGCAACTGCTACACAAACAGGTTTATTAACTCCAGGTTTTTATGTATATGATCTTGAACTAACTTCAGGATCTAACATTTCTCGTTTAATCCAAGGTCAAATTACAGTTGCAGAGCAGGTGACACGTGGCTAATAAAGTTGTCATCAATGAAACTACAAATGATGTAATTATTTCTGCGCCTGGTCCTCAAGGTGCACAAGGTCCTACAGGTCCTACAGGTTCTACTGGACCTACAGGTGCAACCGGTCCTACTGGTTCTACAGGACCTGTTGGCGCAACTGGTCCAACTGGACCTACTGGAAACACAGGAGCAACTGGACCTACAGGATCTACCGGACCTATTGGCGCAACTGGACCAGTTGGAGCAACTGGACCAACGGGATCTACTGGTGCAACAGGACCTCAAGGAATTAAAGGAGATACCGGCTCGACAGGACCAACTGGACCTATCGGTGCGACAGGACCTACTGGTTTAACAGGAGCAACAGGAGCGACTGGACCAACCGGACCTGTTGGAGCAACTGGTCCTCAAGGCATTCAAGGTATTCAAGGAATTCAAGGCCAAATAGGTGCGACAGGACCTATTGGTGAAACTGGTGCAACTGGACCGACAGGTGCAACTGGAGCGGCATCAACAGTTCCAGGTCCTACAGGACCAACTGGACCTGCAGGTGCAACTGGACCTACAGGTCCACAAGGAAATGCATCGACAATTCCTGGACCTACAGGACCAGCTGGTGCAACAGGACCTAGCGGAGCTCAAGGTATAGCAGGACCAACTGGTCCTACTGGAGCAACAGGACCAACAGGACCAGCAGGAGTTGATGGCGGTTCTGCAAACTACTACGATTACACTGCAGATACTTCATTAACCACTGGAGATCCTGGTACTGGTCAACTTTTGTGGAACAATGCAACACAGATTTCTGCAACACAAATCAATATCAATCACATTAACGGAGACAATGTTGATGTTGATATATTCTTAAACTTAATTAAAGCAACTGATGGTTTAATTCTTCAAGATAAAAATGTTTCTGGTAATTTTCAGAAATGGACAGTTTCTGGAACGCCAGTTCAGCAAACTAATTATCTAGAAGTTCCAGTTACTTTTGTTTCATCTGGCGGAGTTGGCACAACTAACTTCTCAAATAATCATGCATTGATCTTGGCAATTATTACTACAGGAACAATTGGTCCAACCGGAGCAACTGGACCTGCTGGTGCAACAGGATCGACCGGACCTACTGGTCCAGTAGGAGCAACAGGTCCGACCGGTCCTCAAGGTGTAGTTGGTCCAACCGGTCCCGCAGGTCCAACCGGTCCCGCAGGTGCAACAGGTCCTCAGGGTGTAGTTGGTCCAACAGGAGCAACCGGTCCTCAAGGATCTACAGGAGTACAAGGTCCAACAGGAGCAACCGGTCCTCAAGGAATTCAAGGAATCCAAGGTGTTCAAGGAATCCAAGGCGAGACTGGTGCAACAGGCCCAACGGGTCCACAAGGCCCAACAGGCCCACAAGGTGCAACAGGTCCAATCGGTGCGACAGGCGCTATTGGCCCACAAGGCATTCAGGGAGACGTTGGCGCTACTGGCCCAACAGGCCCAGTCGGTGCAACAGGCCCACAAGGTCCAACAGGCGCCACTGGTCCACAAGGAATCCAAGGCAACACTGGGGCAACTGGCCCAGCAGGAGCAACAGGCCCGGCTGGAGCGACAGGCGCAACAGGTCCAAGTGGCTCGACTGGTCCAACAGGTCCAACAGGTCCACAAGGTGGCGACAACCCAGTTGTTGACTACATTGACGGCGGGGCAAACGCTGCCAACATCAGAGGCGACGTGATTTACAATGCGGGGTTGTCTAACGCAAGTAGTTGGACTTATACAATCGACGCTGGTGCGTCAGTAACAACCTTCTAACAAAGAGAGAAAGAAGCCACTATGACAGCAAGACTCCAAAATCGCCGTGATACGGCAGCAAACTGGACATCTAACAACCCAACCCTTGCTGCAGGCGAAATCGGCTACGAAACCGACACCACGAAGTTCAAGATTGGCGACGGTGCAACTGCTTGGAGCTCACTCGCTTATGCGTATGCGGCTGGCGCTGCTGGCGCGACTGGCCCAACGGGCCCAACTGGAGCCACAGGACCAGTCGGAGCAACAGGCGCAGTCGGTCCAACAGGTGCTACAGGCCCAGCAGGTGCAACTGGTCCAACAGGCGCAACTGGCCCAACTGGGGCAACTGGTCCAACGGGCCCTGGCCTTTTGGTTGGCTTTAGCCCACAAACTGGCAACTACACACTTGCAGCTGGCGACCTCAATGAACTTGTGACTGTCAACGCAGCAGCGACAATCACTGTTCCACCGTCAGTGTTTTCAGCCAACGACCAAATCCACGTGCAACAAACTGGCACTGGACAGCTTACTTTTGCACAGGGTGCAGGTGTCACAATCACCTCAACTGGTGCGACAGCTTCTGCCCCAAAGACAAGAACTCGATACTCAGCTTGCACTGTGATTTGCACAGCTTCAAACACTTTTACTATCGTAGGAGACATTGCTTAAAATGCCAATCATCGGGATAATGGCCAGCCAAAACTACCCACGGACTATAACCATAGATTATTTAGTAGTGGCTGGCGGTGGCGGTGGCGGCAGTTGGCAGGGCGGTGGCGGTGGCGGTGGCGGCATGCGTTGCACAGTCGGCGCAACTGGTGGCGGCGGTTCTTTAGAAACTGCTTTATCTTTAGCTCCCAATGCTTCTTACACGGTTACTGTCGGTGCTGGTGGTGCTGGCGGTATTTTTATATCGGGCAGCGCTGCCAACCAAGGCACAAACGGTGGAAACTCTAGTTTAGATACCATTACTTCAACAGGCGGTGGCGGCGGTGGTACTTACGGAAATCCCAGCGGTTCTATTGCCAATGGTCTAGCAGGTGGATCAGGTGGCGGTGCTGGTGGAAGAGAAAGCGGTGATAGCACTGGTGGTTCTGCTACTCCTTCAGCTCAGGGTTACCCTGGCGGAACAACTTTTAACGCGTTTGCTAACTCATCATTAGGTGGTTGGGTAACAGCAGGCGGTGGTGGTGCTGGTCAACAAGGCGGCAACAATGCTTCATTTACGCCAGGTCCTGGCGGTAATGGTGCTACAACAAGTATTTCGGGCACATCAACTACATACGCAGGTGGTGGTGGTGGAAATGTAGGTGGCGGTGGTGGTTTTGCAAACGTCGCAGCCGCTAATGGCGGGTCAGGCGGCGGCGGTAAAGGCGGCAAAAACAACGCTACAAAAGTTGCCCCAGGTGTTGGTGGTATAAACCTCGGTGGCGGTGGTGGCGGCGGATATGACCAGGCTGGTGCCAAAGGTGGGTCTGGAGTTGTAATAGCTAGGTACGCAGGCACAACACAAAAGGCATTTGGTGGAGTAGTCACTACTTCAGGTGGCAATACAATCCACACATTTAATTCATCAGGAACTTTTTACACAAATGCAAGCACAGCAGGCGCTAAAGCAACTGGCGGAACCATTACTTCTGATGGTTCTTATATGTATCACACATTTTTGGTCTCAGGAACATTTACTCCTACACAATCATTAACTGTTGATTACTTAGTAGTCGCAGGCGGCGGTGGTGCAAACATTGGTGGCGGTGGTGCAGGTGGACTACGTTCAACTGTAACAATTAGCGGTGGCACGCCAGGAACAGTTGAATCAGCTTTGTCTTTAACTTCAGGAGTTGGTTACACAGTAACAGTGGGCGGTGGCGGTGCAGGGAAAACAGTAGGCACACAAACGCAAGGCTCTAACGGAGAAAACTCTACGTTTGCAACAATCACTTCAACAGGTGGCGGCGGTGGCGGTGCTGGTAATGGCAGTGGAAGCTTTAATAACGGAGTTACAGGCGGTTCAGGCGGTGGTGCTCACAATACTTCTGCGGGTCGCGTTCCTGGTTCAGGTACGACTAACCAAGGTTTTGCTGGTGGCACAACAGCAGGTGGTGGAACTGGCTCAGGTGGCGGTGGTGCTGGCGCAGCAGGTGGTTCAGAGCAATCTGCGCTTATTGGTGGCATTGGTGGCATTGGCCGTCAGATTGCAGCGTTTTCCGATATAACTGGCACTGGTGTTGATGGTGGGTACTACGCAGGCGGCGGTGGCGGGTTTGGCCAAACTATTTGTGCTGGCGGACTCGGCGGCGGTGGCGGGGGTTCAACTCTTAACGGTACCATAAATACAGGTGGCGGCGGTGGTGCAAATGACGCTATCGCAGTATCTGGTAATGGTGGCAGTGGTGTTGTTATAGTTCGGTACGCAATCTAACAAGGGGGTAACATGAAAGACAAAGTGACACCAATCAAAGAGGCAAAACTAACTCAGTGCTTCAGCTATGAAGTTATGATGTTGGTGCATGTGATTGCGGACGATGAAAAGGACGCAAGGGCGCAACTCGATGAGAAGGGTGGCATCATGACAAAACGAGATGTTAAACTAGTAAACAGCGCCACATTGTATGGCGAAAAGGAGACAAACTAATGGGTCACTACGCAAAAGTTGAAAATGGAATCGTCACACAAGTAATTGTGGCAGACGGCCCTGACTGGTGCGAACAAAACCTCGGTGGCGAGTGGGTACAAACTTCTTATAATACGCTTGGTGGCGTCCATTCGGGCGGCAAGTTTCCAATTCACAAAAACTATGCTGGAATTGGCTACACCTTTGATGGAATCGGCTTCGCCGCTCCACAGCCGTTCGCTTCGTGGGCATTAAACAAAGACACATACCTTTGGGAAGCTCCTACTCCAATGCCAACTGACGGCAAGTTGTACAACTGGGACGAAGATTCCCTTTCTTGGGTTGAAATACCAACAGAATGAAAAAGGTCGGGGGACCAATGAGATTTCACGTCGTGGCACTACCCCACACACAAGTCACAAAAGACTTCACAAGTTGTGCATTCACTGAAAAGGTGCGGCGTTTCTGCATTATGATGACAAACCTCGGCCATGAGGTTGTCCTTTATGCTGGTGAGGAAAACGAAGCGCCAGTGACAGAGCTTGTCACTTGCATCAATGAAAAACAACGCGCCGCAGCGACAGCTGGCGGTCATTACACCACAGCTTCATTTGACACCACACTACCGCATTGGCAGATATTCAATGCGAACGTGATTCGTGAAATGGGCAAACGATTAGAGCCTAAAGACTTTATTTGTCTAATCGGCGGCTACGCACACAAGCCGATTGCCGATGCTTTCCCTGACCACATGTCAGTCGAGTTTGGCATTGGCTACGGCGGCACTTTTGCAAGATACCGCGTTTTCGAGTCTTATGCGTGGATGCACTCAATCTATGCGGGTTACACCAACCCGACCACCGTGGACGGCAACTTCTTTGATGCTGTTATACCAGGGTACCTAGAGCCTGAGATGTTTCCCGAGGGGAACGGCGACGGCGACTACTACTTTTTTATTGGCAGACTTATTGAGCGAAAAGGCTACAACATCGCGCAAGAGGTTTGCGAGCGTCTCGGCAAAAGACTCATAATCGCAGGTCCTGGCCAACCCAATGGCGGCTATGGCGAGTTCATCGGCAACATCGGCCCTGAGAAACGAGCCAAGTTGATGGGCGGCGCTATTGCGCTGTTTGCCCCTACTACTTATATTGAACCATTTGGAAATATAGTAGTAGAAGCTCAGACTTGTGGAACTCCAACAATCACAACGGATTGGGGAGCTTTTACAGAAACCAATATCCATGGAATTACTGGTTTTAGATGTAGATCTCTCGCGGACTTTATTAAAGCTGCAGAAGATGTAAAAGATCTTGACAGAGATTTTATTAGAAAACAAGCAATAGAAAAATACTCACTTAAAGCAATTGCACCAAAGTATCAAGATTATTTTGAAAGGTTGTTAACCCTTTGGGAAGACGGCTGGTATCAACTAAGCACAGAAAAGGCAGATAAATGAGTCTATCAAATAGACTGCGCAAAGCAGGAGAAAAAAGGTCAAACAATCAGTACCTTGAACCATTTTTACCTGGCCGTGCTCTATATGCAACTCCAGCTGGAGTAGATGTTAATTCTGATACAGCAATTCGTATGTCAACTGTTTATGCTTGCGTGCGACTACTTGGTGACACTATTAGTTCTTTGCCACTTTCTGCTTATGTCCGTCGTGGCCGTTCTAGAATAAATTATGCATCGGTCTATGGTGAATTACCTGCATGGATTAACAAACCAAATCCTGACTCAACTCGTTTAGAATTCTATGAGCAAGTAATCTCGTCGCTAAACCTTCATGGTAATGCATTTATTTTGACCGTACGTGACGATCTGGGCGACGTTCAAGAGCTTTATTGCATAAACCCACTACAAGTTCGTATTCATCGTCCTGATCCAATGGGCGAAATTGAGTATATAGTTACTATTGGTCAGAACGCACAAGATCCAGTAAATCAATTTTACGATAATGCTCAACCTTTTGATCCAATGTCAGTAAAAACAATGGTTCTAACAAAGAATGAAATGCTACACATTCCTATGTTTAGACTACCTGGACAATTACTTGGACTTGGTCCGATTGCAGCAGCTCGCATTACTTTAGGTTCTGCTATGGCCGCAGAAGTTTATGCAGCAAGTTATTTTGGAAATGCAGCAAATCCTGGCGGAGTTATTGAATCTCCAGGTGAAATGACCGAAGAACAAGC
>Ga0214917_10004514_pt1 | contig 15439 bp, 12 predicted proteins | sample LL_1208_BB_MetaG_FD_177983 | JGI IMG/M metagenome (GOLD analysis project Ga0214917, IMG submission 177983) | Freshwater microbial communities from Lake Lanier, Atlanta, Georgia, United States - LL_1208_BB | ecosystem: Environmental > Aquatic > Freshwater > Lake | place: USA: Georgia | collected... | reverse complement strand
CGTATACCCTTTTCACTGCAGCAGGCGGAATCATTGGAACCCCTACGCTTGAGACACCCATCAGCTTATATAGTTTAAAAAAGTCGACTGATGGCAACAGTTTGATTTTGGAGTTTGCGAAGATAACACCGACGATTACCGTAACGCCTGGAACCTACACATACTCAGGATCTATGCAGGGCCCAGGTGTTGACGAAGTGAGTAAGGGCGGTTCGCAAGGACTGATTACCTTGAGTTATGCGGGAACTGGGAGCACAACATACTCTTCCAGTACCCCACCCACCAATGCCGGTAACTACACGGTGACGGCCACGGTTTCTGCGGACGCGACTTATAGCCAAGCAAGCTCAGCGGCTACTGCTTTCACGGTGCGTCAGGCGGCGATCACGGTAACGGCGGATGCCAAGAACAAGGTGTATGGTGCAACGGATCCCGACCTGACCTACCAGGTCACCACCGGAGGTTTGGTGGGTAGTGATGTGTTGACGGGAAGCTTGAGCCGGGTGGCTGGCGAGGATGTCGGGACCTATGCGATCAGCAGCACGCTGGCCAATGCCAACTATAATGTGACCTTCGTTCCTGCCAGTCTGACGATCGGCAAGGCGGCGATCACGGTAACGGCGGATGGAGGACAGAGTAAGAAGGCTAATAATGCGGACCCTGTATTCACCTACAGGATTACCAGCGGAACGTTGGTGAATGGTGACCAGTTGACCGGAGCCTTGAGCCGGGCGTCTGGCGAAACGGTGGGTTTCTATGGGATAACTCAAGGAACCTTGACGGCAGGTTTGAATTATAACCTCACCTACAATAGCGCCAGCTTTGAGATTCAGGCCAATGGCCCGACCTTTGCCAGTGCCTTCGGAGGCGCCAGTGCAACGGCGGTGGGTGCGGACGGTATGGCGAACCTGCTCCGATACGCCATGGGGGCAAATAGTGCGAGCGACTCGGTGGTGAAGCCAGTCTCCTCGCTGGATGCAAACAACCTGAGTATCACAGCGATTGTCCGGATCAACGATCCGAAGGTGTCCATTGTTGGTCAGTCTGGAACCAGTCTGGCAGCTTGGAGTACGACTCCGATTGTAGGCGTACGCACAACCGAACAGACGGGAGCGACTCCAGGAGAGACCGAGAGGCAGGTCTTCAGTGTTCCACGCGGAGGCACCAAGACCTTCCTGCGCTTGACTGCAACCCTGTCGAACTAGAACGCAACTGAGCTTTAAATGCAAAGGGGCGTGGCGAAAGCCACGCCCCTTTGTTGTTTTCGCAATGCATTCTTATCGCTTAAGCTATTATTTATGAATTTTAACCCAAAGGTGCTGATTCTTCTGTTTTTTTGGGTTTGTTCTTTTGGACAGGCACAAACGACCTCTTCCAATCCCGTCACGACGGCACTGGAGACGAATGAAGTCACTCATCTGAACCTGCCCGGATCAGAACCCTTTGTTTTTAAGAAGGCGGGCGATGTGGAGCTGCGACTTCATGTGGTGAAACCGAAGGATTGGAAGGTCACTGACAAGAGGCCCTGTCTGGTCACTTTTTTCGGGGGAGGATGGACCAGTGGGACACCGGCTAGGAGTATCACCTATGCGAAGTGGTCGGCGAAATACGGAATGGTGGGAGTAGCTCCCGACTATCGCACCCGCAAACGGTTTGATGCCAAGCCTGAGGACTGCGTGGCGGACGGTCGGGCGGCGGTGCGTTGGATTCAGGATCATGCCACAGAGTTAGGCATCGATCCGGCGAAGATTGTTGTGCAAGGATCCTCGGCTGGGGGGCATGTGGCGGCATGGACGGCGATCCCTGATCCCGTGAAGCCCGAGACGGCCTCGGATCCCGTACCGAACCCTGTTCCCATGGGACTGATTCTTCTCTGGCCGGTAACGGATACGGGAACGAACGGGTATGGGGGACCAAAGCGGTTCGGGAATGACGAGGCTCGGGCCAACAATCTTTCAGTGACTGGACGGATGCCTGCCAAGATGCCGCCCACCCTGGTGTTTCATGGAACGGCGGACAAGACGGTGAAGTTTGAAAACTCGCAGGCTTTTACGGATAAAATGAAGGCGAATGGGAATCCGTGTGAGTTGGTTGTGTTTCTCGATGCCCCGCACTCCCCCCAGTCGAGCAAGGAAGGGGAGAAAGGGAAGATCGTCAAAGCCAAGATCGAGGAGGAGAGCCTGAAGTTTTTGGAAAAACTGGGTTTGGTGAGTTCCGAAAAAGCATCGGCGGGTGCAAAGACGACGCTCAAGGAAGACGAGGAGTAGTTCTTGTTCAGATTCGTTTCCTTTGTCGGTTTGTGGGGGTTCTGCCTGAACCTCCAGGCGGAAGAAAAATTTCTTCTGATCCAAGAGGCCCGGTTGGAGCAGTTGAAATCGGCTTACGAGGGGAAGGAGGATCCGAGCCTTCCGCCTGAAGCCAAGGCGATCGCGACGAAGATTGTGAAGGAGGCTGACAAGAGGGTGGGAAAGCCCGTGTTCACCATCACGGAGAATGAAAACCTGCAGGCGAGCAAGAATCCGCATGATTATTTCAGCACAGGACGTTACTTCTGGCCGGATCCATCGAAACCCGACGGCTTGCCGTACATCCGAAAAGACGGGGAAACCAATCCGGAGCACCACGAGGTGTCGGACGAGAGGAAATTGAACGAGATGATTCATGCGGTGGAGTATCTCGCCTTGGCCTATCACCTGACGGGGGACGAGAAGTATGGCACCGAAGCGGCGCGGTTTCTTCGGGGATTCTTTCTGGATCCGGCAACGCGGATGAACCCGAACATGAATTACAGCCAGAGTGTGCCTGGAGGGGCGGAGGGGAGGGGGTCAGGGGTGATTGATTCGCGGGAATTCATGAGGATCGCTGATTTTCTGGTTCTGATTTCGAAAAGCTCGTCCTGGACCGATCAGGACAGGTCCGCAATGAAAGCATGGTGGATCGAGTACGCGCAGTGGCTGCAGACGAGTAAGATCGGGTTAGAGGAAAAAAAGGCGCCCAACAATCACGGGGCGGTCTACGACGTTCAGCTGGCGGCGGTACTGGTGATGGCCGGGAAGGAGGAAGAGGCAAAGAAGGTGTTGGGGGAGTCTCTGCCGGCCCGGTTGGATGCTCATATTACCCCGGAGGGGAAACAGCCGAAGGAGTTGGCCCGGACCAAGAGTTGGTCCTACAGCTGTTTTAATCTGAAAAATATCTGCAAGGGGGCAGTGATGGCTCGGGCTTTGGGCATCGATCTTTGGAATCATGAGGGAGAAGGGGGCAGGGGGAGTTTGAGGAAGGCGATGCTTTATCTTGTTCCTTTTTTAAAAAATCCCGAGGGCTGGTCAGAGAAGCAGATCACCAAGTTTGAGCCGAAGGAGGCTCGGGTTTGGTTGAATGACGGGGCGGTCGTTTATGACGATGCAGGAATCCGAAGCGCCCAAAAAGAGTTTGCCCCGATGGAGAAAGCCGACGTGGAGGATTGGATTTCGACCCCAGTTCAGAAATGAGGTTTCGTGCGGAGCTTCTTGGTAGTACCCTTGCATTTATGATGAAATCTTTTCGCTCCTCGTTCGCTTGGCTGACCCTCGGCCTTGGAATAGCTTCGATCGGACGGGGTGAGGGGAAAGAGTCCGCTCATTGGAAAAGTTTCCAATCGGCCACGGATCGTTCATCGGCCGAGATCCTGACCGACTATTCCTATGCCGGGTATGAGCACGGAGAGAAGGCGATCCCTGATGTGCAGGGACCTGTCTTCAAAGTAACGGATTACGGGGCGATAGCGGATGATGCGATTTCGGACGAAGAGGCGATCCGTAAGGCGGTGGCGGCGGCAGAAAAGGCGGGTGGGGGCGTGGTGTTGTTTCCAGCGGGCAAATTTCTGATTTGGGCGGATCGGAACAAAGCGGATGTGATTCGCATTTCCAAATCCGGTGTGGTGATCCGGGGAGCCGGATGTGGAAAGGGCGGGACGGTGATCCGGGCGATCCATTCCGGTTACCGAACGGGGCCTTATGCCGTGCCAAAGGGAACGAAAGATGCAAACGGGAAGGATGACTGGTCCAGAATCCCCTACTTTTTCATGTTTGAGGGGGTGGAAGGGGGCAAGAAGGAGGGGGGGAAGTCGGCTGCGGTGACAGAAGCGGTGAAGCGGGGGAGTTTCACGATTCCGGTGAAATCGACCGAAGGTTTTAAGGCGGGGGACTGGGTGGTGCTGAAGGCAGGCACACCGAAGTTGGATGCCGAGTTGATGGCGGGGTTGCAACCCGATCCGACATGGACGCGAATCATCAAGGATGGATCGAGCATCAGTGAACTGCATCAGGTGAAGGAGGTGCAGGGGAGCAGTTTGATTTTGAAAGAGCCAGTGCTGGTTAATTTGGGGGAGGATTTCGACGCGAAGGTATCTTCCGTGACGCTGATCGAGCAGGTGGGAGTGGAAGATATGGCGCTGCAAGGAGGATGGAGGGGGGCCTTTGTGCATCATCGGTCAGCCTTGGACGACGAGGGGTGGGACGGGATTCAGTTCAAGTGTGTGGCGAACGGTTGGGTGCGGCGATGCTCGTTTCTGAATGTGAATACCGGGGTGTATCTGAGGGATTCGGCCGTCTGTTCCATTCTGGAAAACCGATTTGCGGGAAACATGGGGCACTACGATGTGGCCATTCGTTCGAACTGCTCCTTCAACCTGATGGGGTTGACGGAGGAGATGTCGTCGGCACAGCACGGGGCGTCCACGGGAAACCGTTCTGCGGGGACGGTGGTATGGCGTTGGAACATGATCAAAACGGCGACGGTCGATTCCCACGGGAATGGACCCTATGCGACCCTGATCGACCGGGTGGATGGTGGAACGATGACGCGGAGTGGCGGTCCTGCCCCGTCTTTCCCGAATCATCTTCGTTGGATGGTGTTCTGGAACTTTTTCTATGACAGTGACGATGAGCAGCCGATCAACTTCTGGAATTATGTGAAGGGGAAAGAGGCTAAGTTTGTGAAGCCACTTTTTGTCGGGTTGCATGGCAAGCCGGTGAAGTTGAAAGAGGACTCTGTGGAGGCAAATGAGTGTCCGGGAGATCCGGTGAATCCGGAGTCGTTGTATGAAGCACAACTGGGATTGCGGTTGAGCAAACTGCCGGATTGGGTGGGGTCGGCGCGGAAGGATTGGGAGGGAATTCGGGCTCTGGAGCTCCCACCTTATGCGGTAGCGGACATCGAGAAGCACGATCTACATGAAGAGGAGTTTGCCTTGGCGGATTTGTTGAAGGATTGGCAGGGACAGATGGCCAAACAGGAGTTGGGCTGGGCGGTGCCGATCGAGCTTCCGGCGTCTGTTCCGGAGGTGAAATGGAAAAGGGACTATGTTTTGATGCGAACGGTTTTGCAGGCGATGGCGACCTATGCGAATCCGATCGGCAAAAAGGATGCTCCTGTGCCGTTGATTGAGTTGAATGTGGAGGTGAAGGCGGGTGAAGTTGTCTTTCAAATGCCGATCCAGTCGGATGCAAAGGACCAGAAAAAGAATCAGGACGCTTTGCGGGTGGCCAAAGAATTGGCTCCAGTCTGTCAAGGAGCGCTGGTGGCGGATCCGACGAGTTTGAAGTTAACCCTAAAACGGTGAGGGGTTTGGATTAAGATAATACAGATCAGGTTGGGTCCCGTTTGTCGCGATGTTTGAAACTAGGTAGGGGCCGTTGTCCCCAACGGACCGTGATGAAGATCGAATACGGGCGGTTAGGGATAACCGCCCCTACCGGTGTCCAATTCTAAGATGTTGGATAATGCGTCGGTTTTAAACCGATGGCAGAGTAGGGTGGCGGACCGTCCAGAGTTGGCCTTTTTGGTTTTTGAGGGACCAACTGCCGGCTTGGGTTTGTGTCAATTCCCATCGGCCCAACGGTTTGGAAGATGGGGCGACGGCGTGGAGTGCGGCTAGCCAGCCATCCCCGGAGATTGAATCTGTCTCCAGGAAGAGCGTGACGCTGTTGCGGGCGTAGAGGTGGGTGCGCTGGTCTTTTCCGGTGATGGTCCTACGGGATCCAGCCTTGGCAAAACCTTGCAGGGATTGGAGGACAACATGATGGGTGGAGTTTTTCCAAGACAGCGTGGGGAAAGAGGACTTCTCACTAAGATCCTCCGTTTCCTTTGCTGAAAGACTCTGCCCTCCAAGAAGGAGCCTGCAGGGTTGTTTGACCTTGTAGCGATGGAGGTGAAGTTGCCACGGGCCGTTCCACCAGAGATGGGTTTCGATCTCCACGGAGTCTCCGAGAGGGTAGGAGCATGCGAGGTGATCTTTTTCGACGCCAAGGGAGCGGATGGGTTGGCGGCCGTGCAGGGAGCCGTCGTCCATCCGGGCCGTGAGGGAGGAGTCGATCGGGTAAGGGCCGTCGGGAAGCTGGACGTCGAATCCGACGCCAGTGCGGTAGGAGAGTTTGCCCCATTTATAGGGGCCAAAGACGGTGTTGGATTTGGAGATGGCGGTGCCGGCATTGAGGAGTTCAATTTCGCCTCCGATACCACGAACCACCAGATCGGCTTTGGGAAGTGGTTTCGAAAAGTCGGAACTTTCGGATGGAAGCGGTTTTTCCGGTTCCTGCCAGAAAGGGGCGGAAGGGGGCAGAAGGAGGGCGGAGAGGCCCTTAGCAGCCCAGTAGGGGGATCCCCCGCAAGAGTAGCGTTCGGTCAGGGGGATGAACTCGTTGATCCAGCCGAGACTGAGGAGACCTTGGGACTGTTGGATGGGGTGGCTCCAGAAGAAGTGGAGATTTTTCGAGCAGATCCGGCGGGATTGACCATGGGGAAGTGGAGAGCATTCGCAGAGTTCGGCGAGGGCGAAGGGGGCGACGGCGTTGAAGCGGTAGGTGAGGGAGCGGCCGAAGGGAACGTTTTCTCCAGAAGCGGCGAAGAAGTGGGCGTAGTCGGGGAGGAACTCGCGGGTGAAGTTTTGCCAGCGTTTCGTGCGGGTGGGATCGTTTTGGCCGAATAGCCGGCACCACCAAAGTCCGTAGTAGTGGAAGGCGTAGGCGTTGTAGTAGTCGACCGTTTCGTTGGATCCATCGCGAAACCAGCCGTTGCCGATGGCCATCGTTTCGAGTGTGTCGAGCCATTGGCTGATTTGAGGTGCATCGGTTTTTTGCCCAAAACCTTCTTTTTCGAGAAAGGAGAGGGTGAGGACGCCGAAGAAGAGGTGATTGTTGGGGTGGAGTTTGGTTCCGCGAACCGAGGCGAACCATTGGGCAACCTGTTCTTTTTCTTTTTTGGAGATTGGATCCCAAAGAAATTCACGGGCGATTTCGAGGGCCAACACAAGGGCGGCCATTTCCACGGTGTGTTGGTGATGGTCTTCGGTGGGACCCCAATATTCTGGGGACGAGGGGTCGGTCCCGAGGAGGAGTGCCTGACGAAACCAATCGGCAATCGTTTTACGCGAGAGGGATTCGGGTGCAGTAGCGGGGAAGGTGGTGGGGGTGGCTTGGAGCCAGTGGGCGGCCCAGAGACAGGGGCGGGAGAAGGATTCGAGGCGATCGGCTTGGGCACCGTGACTGCTGGGTTTTCCGAGAATGGGCAGGTCGGCCTTGCCCAGTTTCATCAGTTTGGAGAGAGGACGAAGGCCTTCCTCGGCCACGCGGAGCCAGTCGAAATATCCCCACGACGGGTCTGGGGATGTTTCGGGTTTTTTTACCACCACTTCTCCTTTTGGCAGGCGGCGAGGGCGTCCTGAATCGGTGTGAGATAGGGATGCCACATCTTTTCCCATTCGAGCGAGACGGCTCCGTTGAAATTGTCCTTTTGGAGGAGGTCGAGTACCTGACGGGCGGGCATTTCGCCGGTACCGGGCAGGACATAGGTGTAGGGGTGACGGGCGGAGGGCTTGAGGATGCTGTCCTTGATGTGGACGTGGCGGGTGTGGGGTTTGAGATGTTTCCAACTGTCGGCGGGTGTTTCTCCGGCGAGGCGCCAAGTGTGGTGGGAGTCCCAGATGATGGGATGGGTGCGGCCAAGAAGTTCGAAAAGTTTAAGGAGGGGAGGTGTGGCGGAAAAGGCATCGTGGGTTTCGATGAGGATTTCCACCTGCCAGTTGTTTTTCTTTTTCTGTTCCTGCCACCAGTTCAGGACTTCCACAGCTTGGCGGTAGTTTTCGTCCGTGAGAGTAGTGCCCCAAGTGCCGCCACCAAAGATGCGGAGGTACGGGGTGCCAATCTGTTCGGCGAGTTGGGCGAAGGAGAGGAGGGTGGTACGACCGGCTTCGGTGTCGCCCACGAGTTTGAAGGAGGTCCCGAGAACTCGGGCTGGGTGGTGGGCGAGGGAGCTGCGGATAGCGGGTAGGCCTCCAGGTTGCTCCGCAAGATAGACGGGGAGGTCGATCCGGTTTTCGAGAGAGCGGAGTTCGAGGCAGTCGATCGAGAACTGGTCGGCGAGGGAAAGGACTTGGGGGAGGGTGAGTTCCGTGCACCCCATGGTAGAGAAACAGGTAAGGAAAGAGCGGGAGGGATTACGTGGCGCGGTCATAGACATCGAGGGTGATCACAGATTCGAGGGGTTTTCCCTGGAGGAAGCGATGAAGATTCTCGATGGCGAAGGAGGCGGTGTCCTGGCGTCGGTCTTTGGTGGGGCCGGCGATGTGGGGGAGGAGGGCGACATTGGGCAGGCCGCGGAGGGGGGAGTCCTTGGGGAGGGGTTCGGTTTCGTAGACATCGAGGCCGATCTGGAGGTCGTCGGCTCGGTCACGGGCGACTCGAATGAGGGCGGCTTCGTCCACCACGGCACCCCGGCCGATGTTGATGAAGGCACCGCCGGGTCGGATCGAGCGGAGGAGTTTTTCCGTCACGATATGGTGATTCTTTTCTGTGTAAGGGGCGAGTTCGACAACGATGTCGTGTTGGGAAAAGAGGTGTTCGAGGGAGGTGGATCGGGTGACGCCGTATTTCTGAAAGACGACATCCGGGACGCTGGGGGAGAAGGCCGAGATCGAGACATCGAAAGGGCGGAGGAGGGAGATCATTTCCTGGGCGATGGCACCGAAGCCGTGAAGGCCGATACTGCGGCAGAAGAGGCTTTGGGTGACGGTTTTCATCCCGTCCTTCCACGCTCCGTCCCGGTGCATGGCGACGTTCCAATAGCCCGAGCGTCGCATGGCGGTGAGGATGAGAAGGAGACCGCATTCCGAGATGGTGCGGCTGATGGCGTTACCCCAGTTAGTGACGCGAAGGCCGTTTTCGATCAGCTTTCGTGGGACGAGTTTTTTCACGCTGCCGGCGAGGTAGGCGACGTAGCGGAGTTGTCCGGGTTTGCCGACGGGTAGGTCATCGGGAAGTGGGGGGCAACCCCAGGCGCAGAGGAGGGCTTCCGCCTTGGATTCCGTCAGATGTTTTTTCCAATCCGAAGGGTTGGAAAGAGGGAGGGATAGGGGGAGCTGCCGGAGTGGAAGAGAGTCGAGTTGGCTTTGGACTGGTTGGGTTAGAAAGTCTTGTCTCTCTTCCGTTGTGAGAGGGGTAAGGAGAACAGGCGATGCCATTTAAAATAAATAGCGAATCGCTCGCTTGTGAACCACACAAAATACTGTCCTTGCGTCTCTTGCGACTTTTTATTTGAAGTGAAATTTTGCCGAATCCTCTTGCATTTTGGGTAGTTTAATCCGTTAATGAAATTCGTCGTTTTTTGACGCTGGAATAAAGTAAGGCCACGGAAGAAAACGTCTGATATTTGAAACTAATTGGAGATCATGCTCTTATGAGAACAGCGCTTATTGTGTTTCTAGGTGGATTTTTGGGGTTTGGTTTGAATTTGGAGGGAGCGACAACAAATCGTCCCAATGTCGTTTTTATTGCGGTGGATGATTTGAAGCCGGTGTTGGGTTGCTATGGAGACAAGCTGGCAAAGACCCCCAACATGGACAAGTTGGCTGCACGAGGAATGCTGTTTGAGAAAGCATATGTGAATCAGGCGGTGTGTGCGCCCTCCCGGAACTCTTTGATGTTGGGAATTCGGCCCCAGACCATGGGCCTTTATGATTTGAAGACCTATTTCCGCGATATTCCCGCTTATTCGAACGTGGTCAGCATGGGGCAGACCTTCATGAAAAATGGGTATGTAGCCCAATCGCTAGGGAAAATTTATCATGCGAGTTTGAACGACAAACCCTCCTGGTCGGTTCCGAGTTGGGAGGCAAAGGGAGAAACGTACGCTATTGAGGAAAACCGGGCTCCTATAGGGGAGAAAAAGGGAACCACCACCGAGGCGGGGGAAGTGGAAGATAATTATTATGCCGACGGGAAGATTGCCGATGAAGCTGTGCTGCGTTTAAAACAACACAAGGCGAAGCCTGATCAGCCCTTTTTGATGATGGTGGGCTTTCATAAGCCTCATCTTCCTTTCGTCTCTCCCAAGAAGTATTGGGATCAGTTTAAACCTGAGCAGTTTTCTTTGCCGGAGTTTCGTACGGCTCCTGAGGGATCGCCCGCTTATGCCCTCGGAGAGTCGGGAGAGATCATGCAGTATCAAAAGTTACCCGTGGATAAATTACCGTTTCCGGATGATTTTGCCCGGCACCTGATCCACGGATATTACGCTGCGACGAGTTACACCGATGCGCAGATTGGAAAGGTGGTCGTGGCACTGGACGAGTTGGGGATGGCGGAGAACACCTTCATTGTTCTTTGGGGGGATCATGGTTGGCATTTGGGAGACCACGGAAAGTGGTGCAAGCACACCAACTACGAGCAGGCGACACGGATTCCGATTTTGATCAGCGGTCCTGGGATCAAGCCAGGTCAACGCACCTCGGCCCTGATTGAGACGGTCGATCTCTATCCCACTCTGTTGGAGTTGACCGGACAATCCATACCGGAGACAGGAATTGCAGGAATGGGTTTGGATGGAAAAAGTCTCGTGCCCATTCTGAAAGATTCGACACAGAAGGTGAATGAGTATGTGTTTCATGCCTATCCGCGTGCTGAAAAATCGGACGATACGAAGAGAAAGTTGATCGGACGGGCGGTCAGGAATGATCGTTATCGTTTGGTCGAGTGGAAAGAGCCTGGCGATCCAGCAGAGAAAGCGGCGATCGAACTGTACGACTATCAAGCCGATCCGCTGGAGAAAAAGAATTTGGCCAAAGAGAATCCTGAATTGGTCGCCCAGCTTCGGGCTGTTTTGGCCAAACTTCCCGAGGCGAAGCCCCAGATGAGTGATGAAGGCGCCCCGGAGTCAGGGTACGAAAAGAAGGAAAAGAAGAAAAAGAAGAAGGATAAAGCCGGAGACGGCGAATAAAGCGATAGAGGTCATTCATGAAAAAATATTTATCTATCCTGTCGATCTTGGTTTTGGCGTGCCTCACGCATGCGGAGAAAACTACCGCTCCCCAAGCGGCAGGAGCGAGCAAGCCGAACATCATTTTTATTCTCTCGGATGATTTGGGGGCCGATATTCTTAGCTGTTTCGGTTCGGATCAGTACAAGACTCCCAATTTGGATGCTTTGGCGGCAGGGGGAATGAAGTTCACTCACACGTATGCTGCCCCACTTTGCGGTCCTTCCCGGGCACTGATCTTGACGGGACGCTATGCGTTCCGCACAGGGGCGGTGAATCAGGACAAGACGGGCGGGATGACTCCGGAACAGGAGACGATGATGCCCAAGATCCTGAAGGGGGCGGGTTATGTTTCCGCTTCCTTTGGAAAGTGGGGCCAACTTCCCCTCATGCCATCGAATTTTGGTTTTGATGAGTACCTGACCTTCAAGGGAAGCGGGATTTATTGGAACACCCAACCCAAGGGGAAAGATTACACCCTTAACGGCAAGCAGGTGGAACTGAAGGACAAGGAGTACATGCCTGATCTGCTGCAGAAGCAGGTGGTGGACTTTATCACCCGCAACCAGGAAAAACCTTTTTATCTCTACTATTCGATGTCCCATATCCATGCGGACATCCTTCCGACTCCGGATAGCAAAGAGGGGGCGAATGATAAGCAGTTGTACGCGGATAATGTTGTCTACCACGACAAATTGATCGGGCAGTTGATTGCCGAGTTGGAAAAGCTGAAATTACGGGAGAAGACCCTGATTGTGTATGTGGGTGACAATGGAACGGCCAAAGGCGGGGCGGCGATTTCCACGGTGGGCGGGAAAAAGATTTATGGATCCAAGGGGTCGATGTTCGAAGGGGGAAGTTTGGTTCCGATGATCGTGAACTGGCCTGGAACGACCCCTGCTGGCCAAGTATGTCCGGATATGATCGATTTTTCCGATTACGTCCCCACGTTTGCGGCAGTCGCAGGAGCCAAGCTTCCTGAAAATGTGATCATCGACGGGCACAGTTTTCTGCCCCAGATCAAGGGTGAGAAGGGGACTCCACGGGAGTGGGCCTATGTCCAACTGGCCCGGATGTGGTATGTGCGCGACATGAACTGGAAATTGAATGAGAAGGGGGAACTGTACGACATGAGCGGGGCTCCGTTTGAGGAGAAGCTTGTTCCCGCGGACAGTACGGATCCCGTGGCCATGGCGGAACGGGCCAAACTAAAAGCGGCCTTGGACAAATTGAATCCTGCCGGCGGAATTCTGGATGACGGGGACGGCACAGGCCGTCACGGCGGAAAGAGTGAAAAGAAGAAGGATAAAAAAGCCAAGAAGAACAAGGACGAGACGAGCGAGCCTTCCTCCGAATAATTTTGAATGGTTCGATCTTTGTCATGAAAGCTGTCCGGATTGTTGGGCTTCTGTTTTTTACCGTCCTGTCTTCCTTCTCCTTGAAGGCGGAAGAGATCCTTTTTCAGGATGATTTTTCCGGAGATCTTTCCCGTTGGGTGGTGGAACAGACGCCGAGCGGAAAAACCCGCGTGATCGATGGGGAACTGGATATCGACGACGCACCTGGAGCTCAGGACAAGGGGGGATGCACGGTCTGGTTCAAGGAGAAGATTTCGGGTCCTGTGCGCATTACCTACGATGCGACCATGGTTCAAAAAGGCGGTCCAAACGATCGGATCAGCGATCTGAACTGCTTCTGGATGGCGAGTGACCCCAAGAATCTGGAAGATCTTTTCGTGGGTTCGAAGGAGCGGAGTGGGAACTTCAAGAAATACGATCCCCTCCGCACCTACTACGTAGGGTATGGTGCGAACGAGAATGCGACCACCCGGTTCCGCAGGTATCCGCGGCCGAGGGACGACAAGGCTCTCAAGCCGGAATATGACCTCAGCGACGCCAAGTACATGAACGTGCCGAACAAAACCCTGAAGATTGAGTTGGTAGCCGATGGAAAGAAAATCCAGTTCCTCCGTGACGGTGAACTCATCTTTACCTTCGACGATCCCGAACCCTATCAGGAGGGTTGGTTCGGGTTCCGGACCACCCGCAGTCACATCCGCTTCGACAACTTCAAGGTCACCCGAATCCAAACCAACGGAGAGAAAAAATGAAAAAAACCATACTCAGTATCCTTCTTGTTAGTTTCTCAAGCCTATGGGCCAGGGAGATTCCCGTCCCGAATGTTGCTGCGTTGCCCGGAGCATTGGGCTCGGCAGGTCCGGGGGAGGTGATCGTTTTGGCAAAAGGGACTTGGCCGGATGCGCAAATCAAGATCGATCGTGGGGGTTCGGTGGAGAATCCTTTGACGATCCGTGCCGAGAGCCCCGGAGAGACACTACTCACAGGAACGTCCTACTTGGAGATCAATGCCCCCTATGTGGTGGTGGATGGTCTTTATTTCACCCAGGGTGCCATCGATCCCAAGCAATTCTCGGTCATTCATTTTAAATCTCATCACGGCACTGTCCGTAATACTGCAGTGATCGATTACAATCCTCCGGAATTTGAGGATGAGAGCTATTGGGCCTACTTCAGCGGGGATAACAACGTCGTGGAGAAATGTTACTTCAAGGGAAAGAACAACATGCATCCCTTGCTCGGTAATGCGATTGACGGGAGTCGCACCAACACCATCCGTGGGTGTTATTTTAAAAATATTCCCCTCGATGACGGGAATGGTCGGGAAATCCTCCGGATGTGGGGGCCTGGGAAGTTTGATCCGAAGGATAAGGATGGTGCGTTTAACTTGGTCGAGGGGAATCTCTTTGATCAGGCGGACGGGGAGGGCACCGAAATCATATCCCTCAAGTCGAATTACAATCAGGTTTTGAGCAATACAATCATTGCCAGTCGTGGTTGTCTGAATATCCGGCAGGGGTCACATAATCTGGTCAAAGGAAACATCCTTCTCGGGAAGGGTGTCGTTGGAGCCCAGGGGTTGCGGATGTCCGGGATGAACAACACGGTTGAGGGAAATTATGTTTCGGGGTGTGACTGGGGGATTCGGATTCAGACGGGTGAATACACCGAGTCCGCGCTGACTCCCGGCTATCAGCCGAACATGAAAGAGAAAAAGAGTAAAAAAGGAGATGGGGGTGAGGTGAATGTTGCAAAATATCCGCCTGTGATGGAGTTAAAGCTGGTGGATAATGTTTCCGTCAACAACACAGGAGCGGATCTCGAAGTTGGCTTTTCATATAAAAAGCACTGGCCGGAAAACCAGTTGGTTCTTCTGCCTCAGAGCTGTGAGATCAAAAACAATAAATTCATCCGATCCCAGGGCGGAGAGTCGGTCATTGGATCGATTCCTGACACCACTCCGCCGTTGGATAAAATCCATCTCCTGCCGAATCAGTATGAGAACAACCAGATACTGGGTGGAACTTGTGCGTATCCCCCGGCTGTGTCCGGATGTAAGATTGAGGCGATTCCTGCCGACTGGTCGGAGGCAAAAGAGATTTCGGAATGGAAACCTTTGACGCCGGAGGATGTGGGGCCTGCTTGGGTGATTGCGTTGCGCAAGGCCGGACAATTTGCAGTCGAGGATGACAAATCCTGTTACCGGGCGGACACGGGAAAGACCGAGAAAAAGAAGAAAAAGAAGAAGAAGGATTAGTCCGGACGAATTCCGAGGGCTTCACGGACGACCTTCTCAAAGGTTTTTGTTTCATCCAAGAGGGAGATTTCCACCCGAAGGAACAGAACGGGGATGTCGCGCGGCGGGAAGGGGGGGAAGCGGACGGAATCCTTTTCCGTCGTAATGAGTGCGAGTCCCCGACGGGCTCGGGTACGGGTCAGGGCATTCTCCACTTCGGGCGCCATAAACCTGTGGTGATCGGCAAAGGAGCGTTGGTAAACAATCTCGGCTCCCAGCTTGATCAAGCCCTCGAAGAAGCTTTCCGGCACGGCGATACCGGCCACAGCTCCCACCCGTAACCCCCGGAGATAGGAGAGGGGTTTTTTCTCTCCGGTGATGAGATCTTCGAGGTGGAGGGGGTGATGGCTGCAGGGGTGAATGGCCGCATGCCGGTTATGGCGACGGATGGATTTTTCAATCTCCTCGTGATCTTTGCCGTGGCATTTGGTCAAAAGGATGAGATCGGCCCGACGCAGGGCATCGGGAGGCTCTCGCAAGACTCCCCGCGGTAGAACAT
>Ga0214917_10004513_pt1 | contig 15442 bp, 15 predicted proteins | sample LL_1208_BB_MetaG_FD_177983 | JGI IMG/M metagenome (GOLD analysis project Ga0214917, IMG submission 177983) | Freshwater microbial communities from Lake Lanier, Atlanta, Georgia, United States - LL_1208_BB | ecosystem: Environmental > Aquatic > Freshwater > Lake | place: USA: Georgia | collected... | reverse complement strand
GCCGCGGGTGGCAGACCGTGCCGTTCGATCAAAAATCGGCGCTTCTCTTCGCGGCCGACGATGGCGACCGGGCGTGCCCCGAGCGAGCGCAACGCAGCGAGGGCTTGCAGGCCGACGCCGCCGGCCGCCGATTGCACGAGCACGATCGCATCACGCCGCGCTCCGCCCAACGCGACGAGGCCGTACCACGCGGTCAGGGCTTGCACGGGATAGGCCGCCGCCGCGGCGTAATCCCAGCCGCTCGGCATCGGCCACAAGGTGTCGCGCGAGGCGTTGAGGGCGGTTGCGTAGCCACCGAAGCGGGTGAGCACCATCACCGCATCGCCCGGGCGCCAGCGGGTCTCGCCCGGCCCGACGGCGGTCACCACTCCAGCGCTTTCGAGGCCGGGCACGAAGGCGCCGCGGGGCGTGGCCGAATAAAGGCCCAAGCAGGCGAAGACGTCGGCGAAGTTGAGGCCAACGGCTTGCACGGCGACCTGAACTTCGCCCTCTGCGGGTGGCGGTAGGGGCTCTTCGATCAGTCGCAGTCGCGACAGCGAGCCCGCGCGAGCGATGCGCCAGACTCTGCGGGTGGCGACGGGGCGTGAATCAGCGCTGGCGGGATCCCTGGCTGGCGGCATGCGCGCGAGCATACTGCGAGGGCAGCACACCGGTGTAGCGACGGAACATGCGCGCGAAATAGGAGCCGTCGTGAAAGCCGACGGCGTAAGCGATCTCGGTCACCGGCAGATCGGCGTGCAGCAAACGCTCACAAGCCGCGCGGACGCGGTAGCGCAGCAGATATTCGCGGAAGGTGATGCCGAAGGCGGCGTGGAAGCTGCGGCTGAACTGGAAGCGGCTCAAGCCGCAATGCGAGGCGATGGCGCTGGCCGGAAATTTCTCGTGGAAATGGTCGTCCACGAATCGCGGCGCGAGTGCGACGCCGGATTTGCGGTCCGTGGCCGGACTCAGCAAGCCGGGTATGTCGATGTGCTTGAGTTTGCTACCGGATGACTCGGGCATGAGATCGCGACCTCCGATGACGGATGTACGGACTGGTACGTGACACAGTGCACGAAGTTGCAAACGATTGCCGTTACAAACTGGTAATTCTGTGCGCAACCTTGTTGCCCGGCGATCCGACGACGGGGGCGCCCATCGGCTAAAATGCGCTATCACGCCGCCGGGAAGCTTGCCATGACCGACTCCGCCGATAGTTTCGATGCCGCGTTCACCAAGGCGGTCGACCTCGGGAACCAGATCGCCGAGTCGGACCGCGAGGCCGACCTCTGGGACGTCGCCGACGGTCTGCTCGCCGGCGCGATCCAATATTGGCTCTATTCGCGCCAGCCGTGCAGCGATCCGCGTTGCAAAGATTGCATGCCCGTCAGCACTGCCGAGGGCCGTATGGCGGAACTTCAAAAGTTGATTCGCGAGCTGTCGAGCGAGAGCGAGTACTTCCACAGTCCGAACGACAGCAACGTCGGTCGCGCCTGAGGCGTCGCCCGTGGCGCGGCTCAGCGCGTCACGTCCTCGAGCGCCGCTTCGAGGATCGCGAGACCCTCGGCGAGTTCTGCGTCGCTGATCGTAAGCGGCATCAAAAATCGAATCACGTTCGAATAGATACCGCAGGACAGCAGCACCAGACCGCGTCGCGCCGCCGCTTGTACGAGTGCGCGCGCGAGTTCGGCGTCGGGCTGGTCGGCGCGCCGCTCGCGAACCAACTCCATCGCGACCATTGCACCCAAGCCCCGCACTTCGCCGATGCAGGGCCAGCGTGATTGCCAGTCGCGCAAGCGCGCCGTGATTACTTCGCCGAGGCGTAGCGCCCGCTCACAAAGATTTTCGCGTTCGATCACTTCGAGCACCGCCAGAGCCGCCGCGCAGCCTAGCGGTGAGCCGGCGTAGGTGCCGCCCAAGCCACCCACCTGAGGCGCATCCATGATGTGCGCGCGACCGATCACGCCGGCGAGCGGCACGCCGCCCGCCAAACTTTTGGCGATGGTGAGCAGGTCGGGTGCAACCGCCGCGTGTTCGCAGGCGAACATTTTTCCGGTGCGCGCGAAGCCGCTTTGAATTTCGTCGAATATGAGCACGATGCCATGCCGATCGCAGAGTTCGCGCAGTGCTTGCAAAAATTCGGCCGGTGCGACGTAAAAACCTCCTTCACCTTGTACCGGCTCGACGATCAACGCGGCGACGCGTTGCGGTTCGATCGCAAATTTGAAGATGTGTTCGAGTGCTGCGAGTGCAGATGAGGCGTCGATGCCGTGATAAGCCATGGGGAATGGCGCGTGGAACACCTCGGGCAGCAGCGTGCCGAAGCCGGCTTTATATGGTTGCACCTTGCCGGTGAGGGTCATCGCGCCTAGCGTGCGGCCGTGAGCGCTGCCGCCGAAAGCGATCACGGCGTTGCGACCGGTGTGACTGCGCGCGATCTTGATCGCGTTTTCGACCGCTTCGGCGCCGGTCGAGACGAACAAAGTTTTGTGTGGTCCTGCGCCGGGCGCGAGTGCGTTCAAGCGCTCGGCGAGTGCGACGTAGCTTTCGTAGGGTGTGACTTGAAAGCAGGTGTGCGTGAACTGCTGGAGTTGGTTCGCGAGTGCGGTTTGCAGGTGCGGGTGTAGGTGACCGGTGTTGAGCGCTGCGATGCCCCCGGCGAAGTCGATGTATCGCCGACCTTCGACATCCCAAATTTCGGCGTTGCGGGCGCGCTCTGCGTAGATTTGCAGCACGTTCGACACGCCGCGCGGCACGGCGGCCGCGCGACGCCGCGCAAGCTCTTCGTTGGTCGGCATCGCCGCGGGCGATCAGCCCTTGGCGATTTCCGCAGCGCGATGGATGGCGGCGCGGATGCGTTGGTAGGTGCCGCAGCGACAAAGATTTCCGGACATCGCCGCGTCGATGTCGGCATCCGACGGTTTCGGATTCTTTGCGAGCAACGCGGCCGCCGACATGATCTGCCCCGATTGGCAGTAGCCGCATTGCGGCACGTCGATCTCCATCCACGCTTTTTGCACGGGGTGGCTGCGATCGTTCGAGAGGCCTTCGATCGTGGTGACCTTGCGGCCGACGATGCTGCTGACCGGGGTAACGCACGCGCGGATCGGATCACCATCGACGTGCACGGTGCACGCGCCGCACAGCGCCATGCCGCAACCGTACTTGGTGCCGGTGAGGCCGATCGTGTCGCGCAAGACCCAAAGCAGCGGGGTGTCTTCCTCGACGTCGACTTCGAGCGCCTTGCCATTGACGTTGAGCTTGATCATTCCGCGGCCTCCACGAGTTCCTCTGCTAGAATTTACCCGCTTTCCGCCTTGTCGAGGAGCCCTTTCAGTGTCGACCGCCATTCAGACCGAAGTCGTGATCGTCGGGGCGGGGCCCTGCGGGTTGTTCCAAGTCTTCGAACTCGGGTTGTTGGGCATCAAGGCCCACTTGCTCGACTCGCTCGGTAACCCGGGCGGGCAGTGCACCGAACTCTATCCCGACAAGCCGATCTACGACATTCCGGCGTTACCGGTTTGTGGCGCGCAAGAGCTCGTCGATCGCCTGATGCAGCAAATCAAACCCTTCGAGCCGCAATTTCATCTCGGGCAGGAAGTGCTCGAAGTGACGCCGCGGGTCGATCGACGCTTCGACGTCGTCACCTCGGCCGGCACGCGGTTCGATGCCGGGGCGATCGTGATCGCCGCGGGCGTCGGTTCGTTTCAGCCACGTCGTCTCGGCGTGCCGGGTGGCGAAGTGTTCGAAGGCCGCAACATCCACTATCGCGTCAAAGGTGCCGACGCCTATCGCGAGCAGCGCTTGGTGATTTTCGGTGGTGGCGATTCCGCGCTCGATTGGGCACTCGAATTCGCGACCACCGCGCCGTCGGTGACACTCGTGCACCGCCGCAGCGAGTTTCGCGCGGCACCGGCTTCCGTGGCGCGCATGCGCGAACTCGAGGCCGCCGGCAAATTGCGCTTCATCGAGGGGCTCGCCGAGGCGGTGCTGACGCAAGGCGAGGCGTTCGCAGGGGTGCGCGTCAAAGCGGCCGACGGCAGCCTGCACGATCTGCCGGCCGACCACGTGTTCGCATTCTTCGGCCTGCATCCGAAGCTCGGTCCCGTCGCCGAGTGGGGCATGGAGCTTGAGCGCAAGGCGCTCAAGGTCGACACCGAGAAATTCCAGACTAGCGTGCCGGGAATTTTCGCGATCGGCGACATCAACACCTACCCCGGCAAAAAGAAATTGATCTTGTCGGGGTTTCACGAGGCTGCGCTCGCGGCCTTCGGTGTGCAGGCCTGGCTGTATCCCGAGAAGAAACAATTTTTGCAGTACACGACCACGAGCCCAGTGATGCAGAAACGACTCGGAGTCGGCTGAGAACGATGGACCCGCGGCTGGCCGTCTTGATGCGTCAGTTCGAGCTCGAGCGGCTCGAGGTCAATTTGTTTCGTGGCGCGAGTCGCGACATCGGCAGTCCGCAGGTGTTCGGCGGTCAGGTGCTCGGGCAAGCGTTGATGGCTGCGTATGCGACCGTCACCGATCGCACCGTGCATTCTTTGCACGCCTATTTTTTGCGGCGCGGCGATTTCAACCAACCGATCGTCTATCAAGTCGATCGCAGTCGCGACGGCCACTCGTTTTCCTCGCGACGCGTGATCGCGATTCAAAACGGCGAACAAATATTCACGTTCTCGGCCTCCTTCCAAGCGCCCGAGACGGGTCTCGAGCATCAAGTCGACATGCCCGCGGTGCCGACACCGGACGCTTTGCCGGATTTCAGTCGACCAACCGACGAAATCGCGGCTCGCCTTCCGGAAAAAATGCGGCGTTTCATGTTGCGCGAGCGACCGTTCGAGTTTCGCCCGGTCGAGAAGACCGATTTTTTGCGGCCGCACGTCGGGCCGCCGCTGCAGAACGTGTGGTTTCGCACCGTCGATCGCTTGCCCGACGATGAGGTGTTGCACCGTTGTTTGTTGGCGTACGTTTCTGATTTCGGATTGTTGAGCACGGCGGCTCGTCCGCACGGGATGACTTTTCCGGCGACTAATCTCGTCATGGCGAGTATCGATCACGCGATGTGGTTCCATCGCTCGCCACGGGTCGACGATTGGTTGCTGTATTCGATGGACAGTCCGAGTGCGGCGGGCGCGCGCGGTTTCGCGCGCGGCAGCATCTACCGCCGTGATGGCGTGTTGGTCGCGAGCACCGCGCAAGAAGGGTTGATGCGCATGGTGCAGTCTTGATTTTGATCGACGTTTCGAAGGGGGTGCTTATGTCGAAGTTTTTTCGGGTGGCGGCCTTGGGGCTCGCAGTCGTAGCCTCGCTCGCCCGCGCGGACGATGCCGCCGATCTGAAGCGCGGCAAGTTGTTGTTCATACAGTGCCGTGCTTGTCACGACTTACAACCCGATGCCGCAGCCAAAGTCGGTCCGAATCTTTACGGCATCATCGGCCGTAAATCGGCGAGCGTCGATGACTTCGCTTACTCGCCCGCGCTCGCCAAGGCGAACATCGTGTTCGACAAAGCGACGCTCGAGCGTTGGATCGAAAAGCCGAGCGCCGTGGTGCCGGGTAATGCGATGGCGTTTGCCGGTGTGCCCGCCGCCGAAGATCGCGCGGCGTTGATCAAATATATCGAGAAGGAAAGCGCGAAGCGCTGACGAGATCAGGCCGCGATCAGCATCCACTGATAGCCGTCCGGTGCGTCGAAGGTGAAGGCGCGTCGCGCGAACTCGTCTTCGAGCACATCCGAGACGTTCTTTGCCCCGGCACTGGCGACTCGCGCCCGCATGGCTTCGATGTCGGTGACGCGCCAGCAGTAGGTGCCGTAACCGAGACTGCCCGCGCGCGAGCGATGGCGAAGGTCTTCGATGCGCGCCGATTTCGCGAAGCGCACGCACTTCAATTTTCCCGAGCGCCGATCGGCGAGCGAGCGACCCGAACGCGGATCGTCGAAGTCGACCATATGAAAGCCTTCGCCCGGTTCCAGACCGAAAATCGAGCGCGAGCCGGTGGCGTTTTCGTACGGTGTGCGCTCGTCCATCCACCGTTGCAAGCCGAGCACCTCGTCGTAAAAATCGAGCACGTGCGGATCGTCGTCGGCGATCATCAAGCCGAAATGCGTGTGCTGACTGGTGCGTAGTAGCGCATGACGATCGATGCGGCCGTAATTCGGGCTCTCGTAGTTGAAGCGCTCGAAGAACACTTGGCGGTAATGCGGTTGTAGCAGCACCATTTCGCGCACGCCGACTACCGGGTCGCGAAACGCGTGTGCGGCGCGCGTGCCGCTCACTTCGCCGATGACCGCGAGCTGCGGTTCGATCATGTGCAGCGGGGCGCCCGCTTGGCGCGCACGCTCGGCGTGGTTGACGATGTTGTAGCAACTCGAGGTGACGCGCACGCCCCAACGAGAACCGATGCAGCGCAGGTTGTTGCCGATGCCCAGTCCTTCGTTCACTGGGCGCTCCCATTGCATCAAGCGCACGTGTCCGTGATCGGTATCGAGATGCGCGAGGCGTACCGACCGCAGTGCCGAATCGACGCCGTAGAGTGCGCGAGCCGCACGCGCATCGAGTTCGCCGATCGTGCCGACACGACAACCATAGGCTTGGAAATCGGCGATGGCCGTGACGAGATCGGGCACACCGACACACACTTCCAGCAAGCCACCGACGCAGGCGGGATTTTTCATGGTCGTCACACGCTCCGTTGTCGTTCGTTCAAAAACTTCGTTTGGTTTCGATCACGAATTGCAACGCCTTGATCGAGCGCTCGCGTTGTAGCGGCATGGCGAGATCGATGTGCAATACGTTGCCGAGCGCCGAGCGATTATTGCCGAGACGCAGACCGACGCCGACATCGGTGAGGATGCCGCGCGAGGGCGTGCCGAAGGGGTTCTTGCCGAAACTGCGACCGACGTCCACGAACGCCGCCGCGCCGACGTTCACGAGTCGAAACGGATACCAATTCGTGAAGGCGCGCTGTTCGAGCGTGAACAACCACCGTCCTTGACCGCCTTGGTAGCGCAGCGGGTAGCCGCGCAAACCCGTATCGCCGCCCAAGGTCATCTGTCGATCGGCATCGAGCGCATGGCCGATATCGGCGTTCAAAGAGGCGTATAGCAAGCGTCGTTCGGACTGACGAAGGTAGTAGCGACCGGCGACGGTGAGCACGGTGTTGGCGAAGTCGCCACGTTCGTAGCGACCTTGTAGCGTCGAGTCGAACAGCAAGCTTCCGAGCGCGTCGAGGTCGACGCCGCGCGATGCGCCGGCGGTGAAGATCCAAGCATCGCGATCGGCGCCGAGACCGCGACTCGCGCGACCGAGCAGACCCGTCACGCGCCAGCCGTATCGAAAATCTTCGGTGCGTTCGATTTGATCGCGATTGCGCAGCACGCGAAAGTCGTCTTGCAACCATTCGGCCGACACCCAAGGGTAGGCGAGCTTGCGATTCGGCGGAACGACGGTACGGTACGGGCTGCCGAGCACACGCTCGAAACGACGATCGTCGTAGGTGTATCCCGCCCGCCAACGCAGCACCGAGCCGTTCTCGAGACCGGAGCTCCACCCGCCGTAGATATTCGTGAAACGGCTACGGTGTCGGTATTCACCGTTTTGCACGCCGAGGTCGTAGCGCGGATCGACGCGATCGTCGTCGAGCCACTGCAGTCCAGCGGCCCAGCGCGCATCGAGGGCAAAGAAATCGTGGTCGAGATTGAGTCCCTCGGTGCGACCGTCGCTGTTGTCCGAATATCGAACGCCGAACGCCCACCACGTTCCGGCCAGTTGTCGATCGTCGTAGATGAAGGTCGTCGAGGTGCGATCGATGTCGCTGCGGCGAGTCGCCGACAACCGCGAGCCCGTGCCCAAAAGATTGAGTTCCTCGATCTCGAAGCCGGAGGTGTTGCGTCCCCCTTTGCGACCGAACGATACGCCGGGGTTCAAAGTCCACACGTCGTAGGTGACGACTTCGACGTCGACGCGTCCGTCGCGAAACGCCACCGGGGTGACGTAGGCTTCTTGCAGATATCGTGTATCGCGCAGCAAACGCGCGGTTTCTTCGAGTAGCCGCGGGTCGTAGCGATCGCCCGGCGCGAACAACAACTGGGTCGCGATGGTGTCTTGCTTGGTGCGGATGTGCAGTTTGTTCGCGAGTCGGAAGAGTTCGGCGTCTTCCTCGGGGCGGCTCGTGTCGAAGATCGGATTAGCGCGAATTTTGATCTCGCCGATGATGGCGCCCGACTTTTGTAGTTCCGCATCGGACGGCAGATCGGTCGGCCGTATCGGCGCGAGCCGAACGGCGCGGGCATCGACTTTCGGTAGCCATTGACGCGCCTGCGCGTGGGGCGCCGTGACCGCGAGCCCGAAGCAGACGAGCGCGAGTGCGAGGATGCGAAGTTGCGGGTTTATGCTCATGCAGGCGTGAGTTCCTTGCGCATATGCGGCAGACCCCAGGTGAAGAGCAGCGCGGCGAGCACCGCCGCACCACCGGCGACAATTGCGCAACTCTTGCCGACGGCGAGATCGTCTTGGAAGCCGTACTGCGTGATGGCCGCCGTCAGCCACGGCGCGAGTCCGATGCCGACGAGATTCAAGCACAACATGTAGATCGCGGAGGCTTGCGCGCGCATCGCGGGCGGTGTGAGCACGACCACTCCCGCAGCACCTGCGCCGAACGCGAATGCGGTGAAGAAACCGATCGGCATCAAGAACAGCGTCGACAGATCGAGGTCGCCGAATAAGGTGCAGCCGGTGGCGAAAGGGATCAACGCGATCGCGGCCGTGCGCCCGACACGCATGGCGGCATCGACTGCGCCGGCCGCACGCCAGCGGTCAGTCAGCCAACCGCCGACCAACACGCCGATCGTGCCGCAGATGGCGATCGCGGCTCCGATGCGCAAGCCCGCTTGCGGAATGGTCAAACCGAGTTTGCGGATGAAGTATTGCACGCCGTAGATTTGGAACACGTTCATCACCATCCCGAGCACGGCGAAGCCGATGATCAAAGAAACGTAGGCACGCCAACGAGCGCGCAAATAAGCGAAGGTCTCGGCGATCGAGGCGTGCGTGGCAGCGCCCGGTTTTTGACGGCGCGCGGGCTCGGGAATCGTCAGCACCCACAGCGCGAGCAACAATCCCGGCAGGCCGACCACCAAAAACGTCAGCTGCCAGGCGCGCACCGTGCCGAGCAGCGGCAGATCGTACTGCGGGGCGGTCGCGACGAATTTGATCACGAGGCCGCCGATCACCAGCGCGAGCCCGACACCGAGCGGCAGACCGATCAAAAATACCGACAACGCACGACCGAGTTTTTTCTCGGGAAAATTATCGCCGGCCATGGAGTACATCGCCGGAGACAGCACAGACTCTCCGACTGCGACGCCGATGCGTGCAAGCGCCAATTCGGTGAACCCGCGCGCCACGCCGCAAAGCGCGGTCATCGCGCTCCAGGCTGCGATGCCGACCGCGACGATGTCGCGACGATTGTAACGATCGATCGCCCAGGCGATCGGTACGCCGAGGCCGGTGTAGAACAGTGCGAAAACGAAACCGTAGAGCAGGCTCATTTGTGTTTCGCTGATGCCGAGGTCGGCGCGGATCGGGCCGACGAGCAACCCGATCACCACTCGATCGATGAAGGAGAGGATGTACGCGACCATCAGCACGATCACGGTGTACCAGGCGACCGCGGGGCGCGGCCAAGATTCGTCGTTCATCGGGTCGTCCGTCGCGATAGTGACGGAAGATGATAACCGCGCCGTCAATCGCTCGCGAGCAACTCGATTTCGTGTCCGTCCGGGTCGCGAATCATCGCGATCACTCGGCCACCGGGTCGCACCGGCGCCGGATGTTTGAGAATTTCGACGCCGGCGGCGGCCAAGGTGGCGACGCAGCCGGCGATATCGCGGACGCCGATGCCGACATGCCCCGCGCGCGGCGGATGCGCGATCGCCACGCCGTCGCTCTCCTGCCAAAGTTCGATCTGCATGCCGCCGGGACCGCCGCCGACATCGTCCGGCATTCCGAGGAACACCAGCGTGCGCCCCTCGGCTTCGAACACGATACGGCGCAGTTCGCGCAGGCCGAGCACGCCGCAATAAAAATTCAGCGCGCGCGACAGGTCGCACACTCGCAGCATCGCGTGTAGCAATTGCGGTCGATGAGTTGCGAGCAACGCTTGCGTGCTCATCCGCGAACCGTCATGCGAGTACCTTGCCGGGGTTCATGATGCCGTTGGGGTCGAACATTTTTTTGACGTTGCGCATCAATTCGAGTTCAAGCGGCGAGGCGTAACGCGCGAGTTCGCCGACTTTCGTCTGACCGATGCCGTGCTCGGCGCTAAAACTGCCGCCGCGCGCGGCGACCATGTCGTGTACGGCGCGCTTCATGACGTCGGCATGCGCGTCGATCGTGACGGACTCGTTCGCACCGCTGATGTTGAAGTGCAGGTTGCCATCGCCCAAATGTCCGTAGCAAACGAGCACCGAACCTTCGACGTGCGCGGTGATCCAAGTGCCAGCTTCGGTGATGAAATCGGCGATGCGTCCGATCGGCAGCGACACGTCGTGTTTGACGCTCGGGCCGGCGCGACGCTGTGCTTCGGGCACGTTCTCGCGTAATTCCCAAAATTCGCGTCGCTCGCGTTCGTTCTGCGCGAGTGCAGCATCGGTGACCTCGCCGGCGTCTATGGCAGCCTCGAGCAATCGACCGAGTTTGTCGGTGAGCGGATCGTTAGCATCGGCACTCGACGCTTCGCAGAGCACGAACCACGGTGAATCAGTCGTTAACGGCTGCCGCAATGCGGGTAGATGGCGACCCAGCAATCGCAGTGCGACGTTCGGCAACAGTTCGAACGAGTTGATGAGCTCACCGAGCCCGTCTCGCAAACGCGCAAGCAGCGCGACCGCTGCGGCGGGCGAGGGTACGGCGACGAACGCCGTGCCCGCGGCGCGCGGCGCGGGGAACAACTTCAGTGCGGCGGCGGTGATGATGCCGAGCGTTCCCTCGGCGCCGACGAACAATTGTTTGAGGTCGTAGCCGGTGTTGTCTTTGCGTAGCGCTTGCAGCGTCGAGAGCACGCGGCCGTCGGCGAGCACCACTTCGAGGCCGAGCGTGAGCTCGCGCATCATGCCGTAGCGCAACACGTTCAAGCCGCCGGCGTTGGTCGAGAGGTTGCCGCCGATCGTGCAGCTGCCCTCGGAGCCGAGACTCAACGGGAAAAATCGCCCCGCTGCCGCCGCGGACTTTTGGACGTCGGCAAGCAAGCAGCCGGACTCAACGATCAAAGAGCCGTTCGTGACGTCGACGTCGCGGATTTTGTTGAGGCGACGCAGCGACAACACCAGCTGCGAGCCCGACGCGTCGGGTGTGGCCGCTGCGCAATAGCCGGTGTTGCCGCCTTGGGGCACCACGCCGATGCGTGCCGCGTTGCAAAACGCGAGCAAGCTTGTGACATCGGCGACGGTGCGCGGCAGCGCAAGCGCGAGCGGCACACCTCGATGACGGCGGTGTTGATCGATCGACACCGCCTCGAGCGCGCTCCGCTCGGTGACGATGAGGTCGGTGCCGAAGCGCGCGATGAGTTGCGCGAGCGGCGAGGCCGGCCCCGCCGGCATCATATGGCGAGCGGGCGCAGTCGACAGTCGGGTTTCGTGAGCAGCAGTTGCACGTCGCCGAGTTGTCGCTCCGCGAAGCCGCCCTCGCAGTAGCAGAGGTAATATTCCCACAGGCGCACGAAACTCTCGGGGTAACCGAGCGAGCGCACCGCATCGAGATTGCCGAAGAATCTTTGTCGCCACTCGCGCAGGGTGCGGGTGTAGTGCGGGCCGATGTCCTCGAGCGCGAACACTTTGAGATCGGTGACGCGACGCAAGGCGTCGCTGATGAGCGCGACGCTCGGAATGAAACTTCCCGGAAACACGAAGCGCTGGATGTAATCGACCGACTTGCTGGCGCGCTCGTAAAATTGATCTTGAAGCGTGATCGCTTGTAGCAGCATCGCGCCGTGGGGGGCGAGCAGCGTGGAACATTTGGCGAGGTAGGTGTCGAGGTAATTCGCGCCCACCGCCTCTATCATTTCGATCGACATCGCTTTGTCGAAGGTGCCGCGCAAGTCGCGGTAATCTTCGAGCAGCAACGTGATGCGGTCCGATAATCCGGCGCGCGCGATTTTTTCACGAGCATAGTCGTGTTGTTCGCGCGAGATCGTGGTGGTGGTGACGTGACAGCCATAGCGACTCGCGGCGTGCATCGCGAGCCCGCCCCAGCCGGTGCCGATCTCGACCACTCGATCGCCCGCGCGCAAATCGAGCTTGCGACAGACCGCGTCGAATTTTGCAATTTGCGCCTGTTCGAGGGTGGTCGTGTCGTCTGCGAAGATCGCGCACGAATAGGCCATGCTCGGATCGAGCATTAATTGATAGAGCGCGTTGCCGAGATCGTAATGTGCAGCGATGTTGCGCGAACTGCCCCGCTTGCTGTTTTGATTCAAAAAATGGAAGGCCTGCAGGAAGGGTTGCGTGACGAACGTCCAACGGCCGTCGACGGCGTTCATCATGTCGCGGTTGGCGACGAACATGCGCACGATGCCGGTCAGATCGTCGCAGCGCCAAAGACCGCGGATATAGGCCTCGCCGGCGCCGACCGTGCCGCCGAAAGCGGCGTCGGCATACAACTGCGCATCGAGCACTTCGAGCCGTACGGCGAGATCGAGGCGCGGCGTGCGTCGACCAAAGATGTGGCGACGCCCGTCGGGTTCGATGAGCGTGAGTTCGCCGTCGCGTAATCGTGCGAATTGCGACAACAACAGTTTGCGTCCGAGTCGTGCGAGCCACGACGCGCGGCGCGAGCCGACCTCGACCGGAACGATGGAAGGTTTGCGCACGTCTTCGTTCATGGGGCAGGCAACTTATCGGGGTGGGTGAAGAACGGTGTGCGCTTGAGCAGCAGACGCAGCGCTTGCCAGTAGATCGCGTAGCTCACTTTGAGCGTGATCAAGGGGAACGCTAATAGTGCGCGCGCGAGCGTCGTGCCGCTCAAGGGCTCGCGGTGCAGCGTGAGCGTCGCATCGAAGACGAGCGTATCGCCACGACGATTTTCCATGTGGACGTCGAGTCGATCGCCCGGTATCGAGAAGCGCCAGTCATAGCGCATGTCCATCGGCAAAAACGGCGAGACGTGAAAGCGTTTGTCGAATTGCCAGCGCAGGACGTGCGCACCGACGCGCTCGGCGCTCGCGACGGGCAGAACGTACGCATGACGTTCGTCCCAGGGGGTGTTAGTGATCTCGGCCACGACGAATTCCAGATTTTTGCCGGAGGCATCGTACACGTAGTAGAAACTCACCGGGTTGAAGTTGTATCCGAAATGCCGCAGGTGTGCGACGAGCCGGATCGGTCCGCTCGGTCGTATACCCGTTTCCACCTCGATGCGGTCACGCACTGCGCGATCGAGCGGCACCGTGGGGTCGCCGAGAAAATCGCTACGGCGAAACGATGCCAGATTCGGCCGATTCACCGACCAAAACCAGCGCCGCGCGAAGATGCGGTCGAGTTCGTCGAGGTCGATGCAATTGAGGTAGATGCGGTAGCGAAAGTCGTTGCGGCGCGGCGCATGCCGCCGATGTCGAATCTGGCCGACGTAGAGGCAACTATTGCGATCGGCCAACATCTCGCGATCAGCCCCGCGAACGACGCGTCGGTGCGAGGATCGGGGCGGGCGGCGGCACACCCTGCGTCGCCTGCGCAAAATCCTGCAAGGCCCAAAGACCGCTCACGACGCCATCTTCGTGAAAGCCGTAGCGCCAGTAGGCGCCGCAGTAGTAACTGCGATTCACACCACTCACGCGTCGGCGTTCGGCTTGGGCAGCAACCGCGGCGGGCGTGTACACCGGGTGGTCGTAGCGATAGCGATCGATGATCGTCGTGGGGTCGATGTCAGCCTCGCGATTGAGGGTCAACAAAAATCGCACGGGCGCATCGATCGACTGCAGTGTGTTCATGTCGTACGTGACGGGCACGCGTTCTTGCGGACGATCCGTCAGGTGATAGTTCCAGGCCGCCCGTGCGAGTGGCCGTCGCGGCAGCAGCCGCGCATCGGTGTGCAGCGTCGCGTCGTTGGTTTGGTAAGGAAACGCACCGAGCACCTCGCGTTCGGCCGTGCTCGCATCATCAAGCATCGCAAGCGCCTGGTCCGAATGACAGGCGAAGAACACGTGATCGAAACGCGCTTCGTCGCCTCGTGCGGTCGTCACGGTCACGCCCGTCGCATCGCGCCGCACGCGGCGGATCGGTGTCGAGAGCGCGATACGATCGTGGAACGGCGCCACCAGTTTGCGCGCATATTCGCGCGAACCACCGCGTACGGTGCGCCACACCGGTCGATCGTCGACGTTCAAAAATCCGTGACGATCGAAGAAATCGACGAAGAAACGCGCCGGGAATTCGAGCATCGCGCGATCGGTCGCCGACCAGATCGCCCGTCCCATCGGCACGATGTAGCGTTCGACGAAGGCTTGTGAATATCCTTCGCGTCCTAAATATTCACCGAGGGTCAAAGAACCCCGTTCATCCGCGAGCAGGGCGCGGCAACGCTCGTTGAAGCGCAGGATGTCGCGGATCATGCGCAGGAAAGACGGGCGAAAAATATTTCGTCGTTGCGCGAACAGTGCGTTGACGCTGGTGCCGTTGTATTCGAGGCCGCTGCGTTCGCAACGCAAAGAAAAGCTCATGTCGGACCACTGCCAGGCGACGCCGAGTTCGTCGAGCAGTGCGATGAAATTCGGATAGGTCCAGTCGTTGAAGACGATGAAGCCGGTGTCGACGGCGTAACGTTTGCCGCCGTGCTCGACGTCGACCGTCGCCGTGTGACCGCCGACATAGTTGGCGGCTTCGAAAAGCGTCAGGTCGTGGTCGCGATGCAGATGGTGCGCGACCGTCATGCCGGCGATGCCGGTGCCGATGATGGCGACCCGGCTCATCGGCGCGCTCGCGTGATCAGCGCAGTGGGACGATGCGGCGCGACGAGTGGTCGCGCACGGAGGTGGGCACGGGCTTCAGATCCCAGATGATGCCGAGCCAGCTGAGCAGCTTCAGCACGTAAAAGGTGATGTCGACTTCCCACCAGTAGAAACCTTGTCGCGTCGCACTCGGGTAGTGATGGTGGTTATTGTGCCACCCCTCGCCGAGCGTGATGATCGCGAGCAACCAATTGTTGCGACTCGTGTCTCCGGTGCGGTAACGCTGACGCCCGAACACGTGCGACAGCGAGTTGATGGTGTACGTACCGTGGTAGCAGGCGACGGTCGAGATGAAGAAGCCCCAAATCAACATCTGCCAGCCGGTCGTGCCGAGTTCCGGGGCGACGTCCTCGAGCAGTACGCCGAGGCCGAACATGCCGACTGCGAATGCCACCGGCACCAAGATGTCGAAGCGGTCTAGCCATTGCAGTTCTGGAAATTGCAACAAATCACGCACGCGT
>Ga0214917_10004512_pt1 | contig 15442 bp, 11 predicted proteins | sample LL_1208_BB_MetaG_FD_177983 | JGI IMG/M metagenome (GOLD analysis project Ga0214917, IMG submission 177983) | Freshwater microbial communities from Lake Lanier, Atlanta, Georgia, United States - LL_1208_BB | ecosystem: Environmental > Aquatic > Freshwater > Lake | place: USA: Georgia | collected... | reverse complement strand
CCACAATAAGGGTATTATACACTAAAAGTATCTGGAAAAGAACGATCGAGAACAAGAACTTAAACAAAGAGCAGGACGTGCTTGACCTTCCCGTCAACGAAAAGGATTGCGCACGTGTTTTGTTCAAACAAAAACATGATGCTAAAAGAACTGTAACAAAATCCACGTGATTGGCTAACTGGAGATCTTTAGCTCACATTGCCAATAGATGAGTAGAGCGACAGATTGTTTTTGTCCTAGGTTGTAATGTTGAGGCGACACTATGGCAACGCATCACATTGGGATTGAAAACTTATTTTTTTTCATCAAACCATCTTTTCAGATCTTCATGTTTAAACTTAAATCCTAAATTTTTCAATTTACTATTACTCACAGGAATGCCGTGAGTGAGCAGGAGAGAGCCATCTTTAAAGATCATTTTCAAAGCAAATTCAGGCACGTTAAACCAAGCAGGACGATGTACATACTCAGCCAAGAGCTCAGTAAATCGTTTATTCGTTATGTGTTGGCCACTGACAACATTATAAGATCCCTGCATCAGCTGGTGATCAATAGCATAACTTATAGATTGGATGACATCATCTATACTGACCCACACAAAAGATTGATCGCCAGAGGCAAGAGATCCGCCTAAACCCAAACGAAATGGCGTTAACATTCTACCAAGGGCTCCATCATTAAGATCTAAAACAACCCCAAGACGTAAGCAAACTATTCTGTGAGCAGGTCCTTTGTAAGCGATATGTTCCCAATCAGCACAAAGTTGAGCTGTTGGTTCTAAACCCGCAGGCATTTCTTCCAGACATGGTTGCGATCGTGGTTGGATACCATAATAACCAATCGCACTTGCGTTAATACTCAAAACAGGGGGGGTTGCTTGTTGAGCCAAAATTTCATTGAGATTTTTTGTTAAATCGACGCGAGAGCTTTTGATTTCTTCAATACGTTTAGGCGTCCAAGGCCAATCAAATAATCCAGCGCCAGCAAGATTAATGCTGATATCGATATTGTAATGTTGAATATCATTAAAGCTGATGATCTCGACTCTATCATTCCAGCGCAGCCTTAGTTTTTTGGCATTGCGAGTGACAAGAATTAAACGGTCATCCTGATAAAAGGTTAACAAATGTTCAACTAAGTGACGACCAATAAAACCACTGGCCCCAAGAATAAGAATATAGCGCACTCTATTATTCCAATAGGATAGAATCTCTTTTATACAGTATAAATCATAATATTCATAGATACAGTGAAGGGCATATTGGTTTAGATTGTTTATTTGAACTGTCATCAATCATCAAGTAAAGACCATCTTTTTTCATTTTTAGGTTTTAATGAGAATTTTTGAAATAAAACCAGTATTTCAGAACATAATGTGCTATTTAATCATTGTAGTTCACGAGAGTGAGGGGGATCATATGCGAAAATCGAAAAGAATTTATTTAGAGGCGCGCCCGGTGATTAATCACTTTTTAGAGTTAGAGGCTATTGATAAAGTCATCACTGAAGAAGAAAAAGAAAGAAAGGAAAAAGTCAATAAACCTTCAGTTTTTGTAGAAAAGGTATTATATAATTTTAAGAAAAAAAGATTATAATGGAGTCATAAGGGAATAAAAAAAGATATGTGATTGGACTCTTATCTTACTATTAAATTATTAGTGAAGGGCCTTCATCATGAAGGCAAGACTGTTTTTACTCAAATACAATTCAGCCAAATACAACAAGCCCTGCGTAGAGATAGTGTGTTAAGGACATTAATTTCAAGATATCCACCGCTTTATTTTGAAAGCTTTTATGAAAAAACATCAATATTGTTCCCTAACCAGCCCACCCTGCCTCAAGAGGAAGCGGTGTTTCTTTATCAAACAGAATTAATGAATGTCCATGATCTGCTCTTTCAAAGTTTTCGTGCTAAAGCCAAGACATGGTTAAAACGTTTACCATCATCAATGAATCAATATTCATTTTCTAAAGATAAGCTGATTAGTAGACATTATAGAATGACACTGCTGTCTTGGTATCATGAACGACAAGAGCTAGCTAGCAAAGAAAAAAAACGACAGTCTTTAGTGGAATATATTCATTTTGTTTTCGATAAGTATGAGCAAGATATCTATACTGGAGTTGATATTCTTGTTTATGCAATGCAATGGTGTGATAGTATCGAAGATCATAAAAAAGATCGCAGAGCAATTCTAGAGCTAGCACTGCTGGACTCAATGAATGCTTATGAATACGATAAAAAGAAATTTTTTGGTAATCATGACTACAGTTGTATGCCTGGTCTTGCAGAGCGTATCCTTGATGTTATCGGTAAAATAAAAGAGAGCTTAGATCAGTGTTCCGAAGATGATCCGGAAATAAAAAGACGCTCTTATGTCGATCTCTTAACAGCAAGTTTCTTCAAAGAAGATAGCAAGCTTCCCTCTCAGTTGTTTTATTCCTTATACCTCAAGGCCAGAACGAGCGATTATTCTATTATTGAGCAAGAGCATAATGTTATCGCCTTAAATCCATTGATAACCGCAGCACAAATCAGTTGGATAGAACGATTTTTTATCCAAGAGGAACTACAAGCGATACAGGAAAATTTTCAAAAACTGCAAACCGTCCTGCATCATGATTATATGACTCGTGCGGCTTTATTAGGCTCCCTCAAGCCTTATCTAGAAACACAAGAGGATGGCTCATTAAAAGAAGATTATGCTTTAAAACGCCAAAAAGATCTCATTGATTTATTAAAAAATGAGTTTTATTATCGTATTGAGTTACATTGCAATCAGCCTTATCCAGGAGAACACGATAAAAAAAGTAGTTTCTTTCAAAGAAACACTTCTCTTTTTACATCAAAAACTGTTTTACAGGCAAGAGTTTTTTACGAAAAAGACTATGGTGTTGACCATCTTTTTTTGAGTAAGATGGCAACGTTGAGTGGCTTAACAGTAGAGCATATTCAGACACTTTTGGCTCTTTTGAATGGAGACGGGTTAAGTATTTTTCACTCTTTATTTGAAGATGATTATGCTGATTGCTTACCGTGGGATCTTGCTCAATCTCATTTGAGTCATCTTAGAAACAAACTTCTTGATCTCGGCAAACAAATATTATTAGAGCAGAGAAATTATTTTTTTGGATATATGAGTGCCGATCGAAAATTAAAAAGCATGATTGCGCATCAATGGCAACATTGCTTTGATAATATTGAGCCGCTTGCCCCAGATCACATCATGGCAGGTTGTATTAAGTTATTAAATCCTCAACAGCGAAAACAGTTAGCGAGAAAATGTGTGTATCATGGCTTTGATCAAACGCTTGATGCGCTCTTAAGTTTAGATCCTAAAATCCATCCTGATGAAATACAATCTTTTTCACAAGAAAGTTTATTAATAACAGCAGTCAATCTTGGTCATAGAGATATTATCGAAGTGCTTTTAAATCATCATGCACAAATGAATGTAACGACACAAGAATCATTGACACCATTTCGACTGGCTATTCAAAAGGACTTGATTGAGATTGTTGAATTGTTTTTAATCGCAGGGATTAATCCTAATTTAGCAACTCATCTGAATTTGTATACAGATTTTCATTTTGCCTGCGAATTAGGGAATCCTGCTATTGTTGAGTTGCTTATTCGCTATCATGCGGACCATACAGCGCTTACTCTTTATGGCGATACACCCTTTTCAATTGCAGTGAGTCAAGGATTTAAAGATGTTGTTGAACTCTTTTTTGATTACAACTTAGAATTAGAGAGTTTATTCAATAGAAAAGGATATAGTCCGCATCGACTTTTAACATTTAGAGCATATAAAGGCCAAGCCGTTTCTCCTTGCCACATAGCCGCTCAACGAGGATATGTCGATATTATAAAGGTATTTTTACAGTATTATAATATTATTGAGCGTTGCGATCAGTTTGGATGGACTGCTTTACATTTTGCATCCAGAAGTGGACAGGCAAAAACAGTTGAATTTTTGATTGATAGCGGATTTGATTTAAATCGTTTTGATGAAAATGGTGATGCCCCCATTCATATTGCAGCAGTTTTTGGTCATCAAGAAGTGATTGAAATCTTTTTAAATAAAGGTGTTGATATTCATTTGCTGAATCAAAAAGGTCAACATGTATTACATCTAGCCCTTTTATTTGGGCATCAAGATTTGACGATGTTTTTGATTGAGTATGAACCATCATTGATGCAAATGTTAACAGCGGATGGTGAAAATACGTTCCACTGTGCTGTGCGCTCTAAAAGTTTAGCGCTTATACAATGTCTTCTCGATAAAAGAGTTGATTATACAGCATGCACTTATCATGGTAATCATGCTTTGCATTTAGCCATAGAGTATGATTGTGTAGACATGTTCGAGTTTTTATTAAACCTTGGATTAGCTATTGATGCTCAAAATATTGATGGTGCAACACCATTGCATTTAGCGTTAGAAAAGAAACAAATACAAATAATAAAAAAACTTTTAGAGCGCCATCCCTCATTACACTTGTGCAACAAAGAAGGAAAAAGACCTTGTGATATTGCTAGTGAATATAATATCAGTAAACATATTAAAATGATGTTGCAGCCAACTCATGCACCAATATTATTACATTCACAACATAAAAAAAATGTTGGACCAAAAAATCATTTAACGTTCTAAGAAAAAAAACACTTAAGCCAATTCATCAGTGATTTGGCTTAAGTGCATATAAAGATGTTATTAAAAATTATCGGGTGAAGGCATTATGAAGCAAATCTAAAGAAGAGCTTGCTAATGTTTCTAAATGATTTTCTGTTATTTCAAGTTGTTGATTGAGTTCATCAAGCTCAGTATTAAGAGTATGTTGGATTGCATCTATTTCATTACTGACAACACTGCTAATCGAAGAGCCTCGATAAATGTTATTGTAATAATCATAGCCATAGATCATTGCAGTCGTTGTTAATGTATTGATTAACCATGACTGGATTAATGATGCATTCCCACCATGAATGTTTTTTAATTGCTGATTGAGCATTTTCATAAAAATCTCCTTTGTATTTAATATATTACAGATTTATTTTACATTTTTATTATAGTTTAATAAAAAGGATAATATTTACTTATTAATGAAGTATTTATTGTGTTTTTTTTAATCAAAATGCTAAATTTTTTTACTCAATGACCGAGCTCGTTAATAATCAAGATATCTGAGTGGTGTTTTTTTGACATGAAAGATTGTATATAAAAAAACAGAAAAAGAAGTCCAACAAATACCCCATGTTAAATCTCGGATCATGATCGAGCCACTCCATCCCTCAAACATAAGATTTAAGGTAAAGTTGAACGTTCCTATGAGAGCGATGCCATAAACGGCCCCGGCTAATAATCCTGCAAAAGGTCGATACAAAAAACAGCTCCAACGTTCGGCAGTAGGAATGGCTAAAAAAAGCCAACCTAAGGCCATGCTTCCATACGCATAAAGAATAGACATTTGACGAAGATTGGTTGGCATATCGTGATTAGCGATTGAATACACAGTTTGCTGATACAAAGGATGAGAATGGATAACATAATAAGCATCTATTCCAAGATAAATAGCCAAGAAAAATAATTTCTTAAAAATAGAAGAAAACATAAATATAACCAAATTCATTAAAAACTGTTTTAGTATAATGGGTTTTGCATAAAGTTGCGCATTTTCAGCTCCAAATAAAGCTAAATTCAGTATCCTTACAAAAGCGAAAATAAACCCGATAACCTTGATTTTTATTGAAAAATAAATCATAATACGTGCTGTATCAAGATCATATTAAAAATATTTGCCCTCACCCATGAGTATTGTTGTATAACCATGTTAACGCTAGAAGAAAAGTTTTCTTACATTTTTAAAGATAAAAATTTACTTAAGCAAGCATTAACTCACCGTTCTTTTGGTGCTCAACATAATGAGCGCTTAGAATTCTTGGGAGATGCTTTTTTAAACGCTGCCATGGCATCTTGGTTGTATGTGAAATTGTCTGATCAGACTGAGGGTGTCTTAACCCGCTCAAGAGCGGCTTTAGTGAAAAAGGAATCATTAGTTAAATACGCTACTGATTTGCAATTACAAGATTTTTTAATAGTCGGTACAGGTGAATTAACACGCCCAACACCTGCTGTGTTAGCAGACGCCTTTGAAGCTTTGTGTGGAGCACTTTTTTTAGATGCAGGTTTTGAACTTGCTTACAAGATTTTTATTAACCGTTTTGATGCATTGTTGCTCTCTAAACTGGTTCAATCAATGAATAAAGATCCTAAAACGTTATTACAAGAACTTTCTCAGAAACATTATCTTTGCTTACCTATTTATGTTGTTTTGCAACAAACAGGCAGTAATCATCAGCCAACCTTTAGTGTGAAGTGTTCATTAGCATCTTTTGAAACTGAAGGACAAGGCTCATCAAAAAAACAAGCTGAATTAATGGCAGCTGAGCTGATGCTCAATCTGCTCAAGGAGCGTCATTAAAATGTTAGAGAAAGTCTGTGGTTATGTTGCTATTGTCGGTAAACCTAATGTTGGTAAATCCACGTTGCTTAATACGTTGATGAAACGTAAATTGACAATAACCTCTAAAAAACCACAAACAACACGTCATACCATTACTTGCGTGCTTACTGATGAGCGTTGGCAGTTGCAAATGTTACTTGTCGATACACCGGGGATTAATTTTAATTCTCAGCACCATATTATGAAGTGGATGCATCAGCAAGCCGTCGCAGCTCTGAAACAATTGGATTTGAGATTTTGGGTTTTAGAAGCAGGTCATTGGGAAGAGCACGATCAGATCATTGCCTCGATGTTACAGCCTTTAGCAACAAGCACGATTGTACTGCTGAATAAAATTGATAAAATTAAAGATAAATCAATATTGCTTAAGCAAATGACTCAGTTAGCTGCTTTAGGATTTAATCATATTGTGCCTCTTAGTGCATTACGTGATCAAGCTGTTGATATTATCATGAAAGAAGCTCGACCGCTTTTACCTAAACAAGACTTTTATTATCCCGCTGAACAGCAAGTTACTTGCACAAAAGAATTCATGTCCAGTGAAGTTATCAGAGAAAAGCTGATGCGATATCTTGGTCAAGAAATTCCTTATGAGTGTTCCGTCCATATTGATCATTTAACAATCACAGATAATAAATTACATCGCATAGCAGCAACCATTTATACAGCTAATGATCGGCATAAAAAAGTTATTATTGGAACGGATGGTCGGCAATTAAAAATGATAGGACAAGCTGCTCGGTTAACATTAGAGCGCATGTTTGATCAGAAAGTTTTTTTGCAGTTATGGGTTAAAGTTAAAGAATCCTGGGCCGCTCATCAAGAAGTGACTAATCATCTTGGCTTAGCATGAGCTTTCAGTTTCAAGGATTTATTCTCAGCTGCAAACATTTTAATGAGCAAGCAGGACTAGTTTGTTTGTTGACACCGCAAGGTGTGAAGTATGTTTACGATAAGGATTTTTATGCGAAATATCAAAAATATTTTCCTTACATGAAAGAAACATTATTTGCGATAGAAGTTTTTCCTGGTTCTGATGAACACCGATTTTATCTTAGAGAGCTTGACCCGATTGTTCGCTTTGACACACCGAATCAATACACTTTTTATTTACAGTGGTTGATTTCACTCGCGCTTTTAACGCAAAAAACTAGTGATCATCCTGCCATTTTTTTTAAATGCTATTATCGATTTATGCAACAGTTACAAGAAAATCCTAAAAAAGAAATGATTAATTTCTCTTTGGTGTATATTGAATTGCATGTGTTAGTTTCTATGGGTTCAGGAGATTTCATGACCCATTTTGAAGCAATTGTGCGCCTTAAAGGTATTTCAATGGAATTTCATGATTTTTTCTTGAACAAACTCATTGATGATAATGACTTTATCATTATTCAAGAGTATATTGGTCAGATCATATATGATTTTTATTCTTGGAATAAAGGATTCGATGTTTTTAAAGAATGTTTACAAGTCACACAACAAATAACCCAATGATTTATGGTATTGGTGTTGATATCATTCACCAAGTGCGTATAGAAAAAGTTTTACAGCATTATCCTCTGTTATTTCCTAAAAAAATCCTGACACCTCGTGAGCTTCAAAAGTATCCTGATAAGATTGAGCGGCAAATTAACTTTTTAAGTAAACGTTTTGCTGCTAAAGAAGCCTTTGCAAAAGCACTGGGAACAGGATTTGGAAAAAACCTGCACTTTCATGATATTGAAATTTTTAAAAATGAGCATGGCCAACCTTATTATCAATATGCGCATCGACTTTCTGTTGATTATTCAATTGCAGAAAGTTTTTTGTCCATAGCCGACGATACTCCTAACGTGATAGCCTTTTGTATTTTATTGAAAAATCCAGAATTAGCCTATCGCAGTTTGGTTTAACTTCAGTGAGATGGAGAGGGGACCGCAAACTCGAGTCAATGATTAAATATCAAAAATTACATGTGATCAAGCATATACTACACTATACTGTTTCATTATATTCATTTTTTAAAAAACAATGCCTTATAAGAAAAAATATTGGATTCATCCTGTCCTTTTCTTTCTTGCGGGAATTTTTTTGTCATTAATCTCTTAAATTATTTTTTTATAAATCGATTCTTTATAAGATACTTGATCCTGTCAGTTCAGTGCTTTTAGCAATATGTCGTTAGAAGAGCCCATCCTTGGACTTCATTATGTTGCTTACTATGTCCCTGGCTTTAGTGTTTTTTTAGAGTCAGGTGCTTGTTGATGGCTAAAATTCAAGACTTGATTGTGTTGTTGAGGCTCTTGGGCGATTAATGATTTCATTAACTCTAATGCTTGATCACAATCATGATTGATGGCTAATAGTATACACTCGGATTCTTGTGCGTAAGCAAGAGCTTTTGATGCTAATAAAGGATATTGTAAGAGTTCTTTGAGATCGTTAAACCAATAAGGATCTTTGCTATTGATCACTAAAAATTTCATCATTGTTAAATAAAATTTTGTTTTTTGAGTAGCCAATAAAGGTTTACTCGTTAATAATGTTACTTGATGGTGTATAAATCGTTCTAAATGAATCTGATAACGCTCATGTATAGGCATTTCTATAGCATATTGAAGAACCGATGGAATGGCTAACAACAGATTTTTGATTGCTTCGTATGATTGAACCTGCGTTACTGCAAGCCTTACAATATGATGGTCCACAGCTTCTTTAGAGACTTTAAAGTAATAGTTGACTCTTTTACAAGACATTCTTAACGCTTCATTGCGGTTTATTGTCGCATGATCGGACACACTATTGATACTTAAAAGAAACTCTGTAACAGGCAAATGCCCATTTTTTACTGACCAACGTAAGGCGTAATTATCATCATCTACAACATGAGCCGCAACGCTAGGAATCATTAAAAGTTGTTGAACAACACTGAGATGTCCTGCACTAGCAGCCCAACGTAAAGCTCTATTCGAATAAAAATGAGCTCGATTACGAATATGTTCTATTGTGAGCAAATCCTGCACAATAGTCTCAAATCCTTTAGAGGCCGCTTTCACTAGTAACCAATGAAAATAACCACTTTTAACTTCAGTGGGAGGTAAGCTCTTCATAAGAAGCTGAAAGGCATCAGTTTGATTATATTCAACTGTTAAAAAATACAACTCATTAATAAGAGAGTGTATCAAAGGATCGGTAAGGTTGATTTGTTGAATAAATTGAAAAATAAAAGCACAATCACCATATTTAGCAGCTTCAGTGAGACTAGTGTAATCAAAGAGTTGGTTATACATAGGAATTAAAACGGGTATGGGGACTGCTAAAGGAATGTAAATATTCCAATAAGTCGTGATGTTGTCGACTCCTTCATTCGTATTATCGGCAAGAATTATTGATAAGTCTTCATCTGTCTCATCATGATCGCAGTCGGTTAAATCGAGCTGCGCAGAAAGATCGGCGTGATGATCTTCGTGTTCATCATCGTCTTGTGCAAGGATCTGCACACAGTCGTGCTGAGTTAAAAGACTCACAATATCATATTGTTTGTTGCGTGATGCAATAGTAAAAGCCTCACAAAGATACTCAGGGTTCCAAAAACCCCCTTCTTTGATATTTTTAGCACGGAGAAAATCAACAGCGATTTTATCGTGACGATGGGTAATAGCCTCTAATAATAATTTATTAATCTGTTCTGCAAAGATTTGGACAAAAGCTGGTATACGAATGAGATGATAAAATAACTTGCTGATTTGTTGTTTCAGAATATTTTTTTCCACCATATGAACAATAATCTCAGGATTGAGTCCATGCTCTTTTAGTATCTTTTCTAAAGAATCTTGATCACTACAAACAAACTCTGTCAGCAAGTGTTCTATTTGAGCACAATCTTGAAAAAGAGTTTTAAGCTCTTCTTGATACGTTTCTTCTTTAAGTGTTTTTAATGTCTTAATGTTGAATGTAAAGAAAGTTTTTAATATAAATTCTTTATCAATTTTTAATTGTTCAGATCGTGAGGCTATCACTTCTAAAGTTTCCTGCGTTTTTTTAGGATGATGCCTTTCAATAAGGGTTTTTAAGTATTGTTTCACTGAAGAGTCGTGTGTTAACTTGAGTGCTTTATTTAAGACAATACGATTGGTACATAAAGATGGTATGTTTTCTGCTAAGAACGTTAATGTTCGTTGTCTGCAAGCTATAGCGGAGTCGTAAAATAATTTTTCACAATCGAATGTGGTCTTTTCTAAAATACTAGAAGCTTGTTGAATATTATCGTTCTCACAAAGGATCGTTAACAGCATTGAAGGATAATCAATCTTAGGCTGCTCATCGATGGTTGTTGTGACTTTATTGATTAAGTGATCAACAACAGTGATATCGTGATGTTCTAAAATCAGATTAATCGTAGCATCATAGCCATAGAATGCTGTAAATGTCTCGATAAACCATTCTAATTTTTCGTGAAAACGGTAATAATCCAATGTTGTAAAATTATATCGATCTTTTTTATGGATGTTGTGAGGATATTCTTTTAGCAACCAAGTAGAAACTTCCGATGCTTTTGTTATCAGAGCGATTTGATGAACAGTCATACCGGCAGAGTCAATAATAGAAAGATCAGCATGATGAGTAGCAAGGTACTGCAGGAGATCAAGATTGTTTGTAGTAATAGCCAAGTGCACCAGGGGTGTATGATCGTTCAGCATGCTATTGGCATTGAATACTTTTAACATGATAAGGTTTTTGATCAGTTCTGGTTTCGATGCTAAATCGTGAGGTGATAAATCTGTAGATTTTATTTTTTTATTCGTTAAGAGCCATGCAATAATATGTTCATGACGTTTTAATGCCATAATAGAGGGGTTGTCCGCTAAACGCATCAAAGCAGCGCTGAGGCTATTGATATCAAACTTGGTATGAAACTGCTCGAAAAGGTAGTCCATAATAGCAAAATGTTTTGTTTTTACCTCTTTGTTGCTGGCAGAAAGAAATTGCTCTAATACTGCGTATAATAGAAATGAATGAAGCTCAGTAAACAGATTTACATCTATCACGCTGCTAGCGGTTCTTTTTTCATTAATATTCAAATGTTTGTAGTCAATTGTATATTCTTCAAGAAAAAAACGCAGAACATTGAGATGACCTGCGTTTAATGCATTTAATAAAATAGGGTTTTTATTGGAAGGAGTAAATCCTTTTTCTAAAAACCAAGAAACGACTTCAAGATGACCGTGCATAATAGCTTCATCAAGAGGTAATATCAATTGGCTTCGAACTGATTGTTTTGCCGTATAAGCTGTAGCTAATATTTTTATATTCTTAGTATATAACCATTCAAGAAACTCTAAATTACCACATTGCGCTGCAATATGAGCTAGTGTTTTACCGTGGGGATTGAGCATGTTCAATGAAAAGTGCGGAAAATATTCTAGTATTTTTTGGGCCATATTATTTTTTTTATAAAAAATCGCTGTATGAATAAAAGTTAATCCATCATGATCGTGATGCATTGGATCGTATCCATAGCGTTGAATCATCTCAATAATCAAATCTAAATTATCATGAGCAATGGTATAGAAAAGAGCAGTTCTTCCAAAAGAGTCTGTTATTTGACGATTAATAAATCCTGACTCTAAAAGCCATTCAAGACATCGAGATTTGGCCATAGCAGATAAATGCAAAATATTTCTGCCTTGTCTATCCTTCAAATTCAGATAAGCGACTATTTTTGTCCTTTTTTTAGAAGCTGTTGTTCCTCCGGATTGTTCAATAAAGTACTCTAAAACATCTTGGTGGCTGTAAATACCAGCTATCATAGCTGGTGTTTGGTTATCAGCAATTTTTGTTTCGTAAGTGATGGAGGGATGTCTTTTTATCAGTTGGGTCACTAATCCTAGATTACCAAATGAGCAGACTTGATAAAGAGGATGGTACATGACATTACCTAAACGACCATGATTTTTAAGCATGTATTCAACCAAAAAATCATAACATGCAGATCGCTCAGGGTATCGATCAAGCCTGACAGCAGCATATAAAAAAAGAGTAATGTCAAAGTGATAATTGTTGATCAGAATTGAGGGGTAATGTTCAATACATAAACGCAAGGTATTAATATCGTTCACTTCAATGGCCAAATGAGCTATTGTTGAATTTTCAGATGTTTTATACTCAAGAGCTTGAGGATACTGACTAATAATATATTGAATGATTTTATAAATATTTTCTTTTAGACTTAACTGTTGAGAGCTGTTTTTAACCTTATGCCCTAAAGAAGCTAATATTTTTCTATGGGACGGAGACGACAGTTCAGTCATATTGCGCTCTATGTTTTTATATCTCAAGTAAAGAGAATAAGCTAAAAACAAAGGGTTAAGTTCATCTTGATTGCAACAAGACATGATGGAGCTGTCAACTTTTAAGAACGCTGAAACTGCGGCAATATTTCCATGAATAATGGCAAGATGTAACGGCGTCTGTTCGTTACCGATTTGGGTCAAAAGCTCTGGGTATTTATCAGTAATATATTTTACTAATAAGTCGTTATTTGAAGCAATGCTTGTATCAAGAGATAACTCATGAAGAACATTCAAGTCTTGTGCGTTTTTCCCAGCAAAAGCAGGATCAATCGGCTGAGGGTTATGTTCAATAAATTCTTGAGCGAACCGTTCTTTCCAATAAGATAACAATGATAATGATGCTGTCGCATTGTTAGTTGAACTTTTTTTAAACATAAAAAGGAATATTTCTTGAAATTTATTTGATATTGCTGGAAATTGTAAGAACTAATGATTATGAAGTCAATTGTGATTATTTTATTTTGAAAGATTTGGGTTTTTTATTAAAATTCATCATAATTTTAATAACTTTTACCCTTAATGTACATAAGGTTAAAGAGTGGGGGGCTAGTATCAGTCCACCCACTTTTGACAGTGATTGCAGCAAAAAAATTAAAATTGATCCTCAGTACTTCCTTTAAGAGCTGTTAGCGAAGAATTGCCTTGCATAATAGTAGTTTGTACAGCATCGAAATAACCAGCACCAACAAAGGATTGATGTTTATAAGCTCTAAATCCTACTTCTTCAAGAGCAATTTCTTTTTCTTGAAGACAAGAATACGCATACATACCCTCAACCTTATACTGACGCGCCAACTCGAACATACTTAAGTTCAAGGCATGCCACCCAGCTAATGTAATAAATTGATAGACATAACCCATTTCAAACAATTGTTCTCTAAATGTTTTGATATCTTCTTCTTTAAGTTTTTTCTTCCAATTAAATGATGGTGAGCAATTATAAGCAAGGAGTTTTCCTGGAAACTGAGAATGAATAGCTTGAGCAAACTCTCTTGCTTCTTCTATATTTGGGGTAGATGTTTCACACCATAAAAGATCAGCATAAGGAGCAAAAGCCAAACCCCGGCTAATCGCTGATTCAATTCCACTTTTTACATAATAAAACCCTTCTGCAGAACGCTCTCCGGTCATAAATTGGCGATCGCGTTCATCGAAATCACTCGTAACGAGTTTTGCGCCATTGGCATCTGTACGAGCAATAATAAGAGTCGGCACACCACAAACATCTGCCGCTAAGCGTGCCGATACTAGCTTTTGAATCCCTTCATAAACAGGTATTAAGACTTTTCCTCCCATATGACCACATTTTTTAGCAGATGAAAGTTGATCTTCTAAATGTACCGCTGATGCTCCTGCTTGAATTAAATGTTTCATCAGCTCAAAAGCATTTAAATTACCACCAAATCCAGCTTCTGCATCGGCAATGATAGGAGCATACCAATCGATATCATGTTTATCATCTAAATTGTAAATTTGATCACTACGCTCAAACGCATTATTAATTTGTTTAACTAAACGAGGAACGGAGTCAACTGAATATAAACTTTGATCGGGATACATTTCACCACCAGCATTATTGTCTCCCGCAACTTGCCAACCTGAGCAATATATAGCATCTACTCCCGCTTGGACGCACTCGATTGCTTGGTTACCAGTCATACACCCTAATGAAATAACAGGTTTATTTTGATGAAGCATACCCCATAATTTTTCAGCACCATATTCAGCGATCGTATGTTTTATTTGTAAACTGGGACGTAGACGTACCACTTCTTTTGCAGTGTAAGGACGTTTAATCCCTTTCCAACGAGGATTATTGCACCAATCAGCATGCAGTATATTCTCTTGTTCATTTTTGCTTATTTTCATTATGAATCATCCTTAAGTAAGACATATTAAGTGTTCTCTGTCTAAAGATTAGGCTATTATTTCAATTTTTCATTACTGATAAAAAAGTGGGTTTTTAGTACGTAAAATCAGCATCTCGCTGAACGGATCAAGCGTCTCTTCTCCGATCCCCCGAGGGATGCTTTTACATCTAGAGGAGAGCATTTTTTGTACAATTGCAGGTTGGATAGGTTATGATTCTGTTTGAACAAAACACGTGCGCAATCCTTTTCGTTTACGGGAAGGTCAAGCACGTGCTCCTCTTTGTTTAAGTTCTTGTTCTCGATCGTTCTTTTCCAGATACTTTTAGTGTATCATACCCTTATTGTGGCAAAAAGTGTTTCTCATCGTTATGCAAGGAATCTGTTTACGGGCTTACCCAACATCTGCTCAAAAGAACATCTTGAGTCAATGGATGGGCTGTGCACGTACCGTATGGAATGCCAAATGTGATGATGAACGTTACATGACACGCTTTGCGCTCAAATCTTGCCCTCTCGGTACTTATGCTCCTGTAGACCAAACTTATGCTCAATACAAAAATAAAGAATTGACTCCATGGCTCTTTGAGTGTCCTAGCCAAGTCCTTCGTCATGCTGCAGCGCATTGGTATCAGACGTATCGCAATTTTATAACAGGCTTATGCGGCAAACCGAAGCGTAAAAAGAAAACTGATAAAGGCAGTGTGCTGC
>Ga0214917_10004510_pt1 | contig 15443 bp, 11 predicted proteins | sample LL_1208_BB_MetaG_FD_177983 | JGI IMG/M metagenome (GOLD analysis project Ga0214917, IMG submission 177983) | Freshwater microbial communities from Lake Lanier, Atlanta, Georgia, United States - LL_1208_BB | ecosystem: Environmental > Aquatic > Freshwater > Lake | place: USA: Georgia | collected... | reverse complement strand
TGGCTCGTATGGGAACTGGCGGAGCGCGTGGGCTTCGAATCGAGACTACGCAGGCAATACAATTTCAATTTTAGACATACACCTCGATGTATTGGCAACGTCGGCTGCGGGCCCCCGATTTGAACCTGTCTATTGTCCGTGGTGTGTTTTGATTTTGAAGCATCAACGTGGCGTCTGATATCGCAAAGGCTTCACGAATTTGATTGGTGCCACCCCAGATGGTTGGGCGCGGTTGTTGACGTTAAGCTCCAGTGTTATCGGAAGAGAGCGTGCGGTAAAGGAAACTCCACCCTCCCAAACCCTCCCGCAAAGGGCCGAAAGGCCCTTTGATCCCGATGCAGTTTTTTTATGCGATGGCTGTGCCGGTGCTCCCGGCTCTTGCCCTCATCCACCAAGGAATGGATATAGCCGCCATGCGCGCCGATGCCACACAATTGCAAGAGCAGATCACCGCTTCGGTGTCCCTGCTAAGGAGGCATCTTTGACTGGGATGTCGCCAACCGCCGCCTCGACGAACTGAACGCCAAGGCCGAAGACCCAATATTGTGGAACAATGCCGATCTGGCCCAGAAACTCATGCGCGAGCGTGGGCGGCTGGCCGATATGATCGATGGCGTGCGCAAGCTCGAACAATCCGTCACCGATGCGCTCGAATTGGTGGAACTGGCCGAGGCTGAGGGCGATGCCGACACCGCCGATGCCGCGGTGGCGGACCTCATCGCGCTGAGCGAGGATGCCAAGCGGCGCGAGATCGAGGCATTGCTCTCGGGCGAGGCCGATAGCAATGACGCCTATCTGGAGGTCAATGCCGGGGCTGGCGGCACCGAGGCGCAGGATTGGGCCGAGATGCTGCTGCGGATGTATCAGCGCTGGGCGGAAAAGCGCGGTTTTAAGGCGACGCTGACCGAGCAGAGCGATGGCGAAGAGGCCGGCATCAAATCCGCCACCCTGCAGGTGACCGGCATGAACGCCTTTGGCTGGATGAAGACGGAGACGGGCGTGCACCGCCTGGTGCGCATCAGCCCCTTCGGCGGCAATGACAAGCGGCAGACGTCTTTTGCCAGCGTCTATGTCTATCCGGTGGTGGATGACAAGATCGAGATCGAGATCAACCCGGCCGATATCAAGACCGACACGTTCCGGGCATCCGGTGCCGGCGGACAGCATGTGAACAAGACGGAGTCCGGGGTTCGCTTCACCCATATTCCGACCGGCGTGGTGGCGGCCAGCACCCAGGACCGCAGCCAGCACAAGAACCGCGCGATTGCGATGAACATGCTCAAGGCGCGGCTCTATGAGCTGGAATTGCGCAAGCGAGAGGCGATCAGCGCCGGTATCGAGGCCGGCAAGACGGATATCGGCTGGGGCCACCAGATTCGCAATTACGTGCTGCAGCCCTACCAATTGGTGAAGGATTTGCGGACCAACCGTGAATCCGGCAATCCGGCGGCGGTGCTGGATGGTGATCTGGATGAGTTCATGGCGGCGGCGCTCGCGGCCCGGGCCGGTGCCACCCGCAGCGAGGCGAGTGCCCAGGCGCGATGAGCCTGCCGCCGGGAGAGCGCATCTATGCGGTGGGCGATATCCATGGCTGCCTGGACAAGCTGTTGCAATTGCATCGGGCGATCCGGGCGGATTTGGCGGCCTATCCCATTGCCCGGCCGCTGATCATCCATCTGGGTGATTATATCGACCGTGGGCCGGATAGCGCGGGCGTGGTGCGCGCGCTGATGGGCATGGTGGATTTGCCCATGGTCAACCTCATGGGCAATCACGAGCACACCGCGCTGGCCGCCCTGGGTGGCGAGGGGGCTGCCTGTGCCGATTGGCTGGCCTATGGCGGTGATGTGGCCCTGCGCAGCTGGGGGCTCGACCCTGAGGGCCCACGCGCGGCCTGGCGCCTGCCGGCGGCGGAGCATGCCTGGTTGGCGGCGCTGCGGCCGCATCACGTGGCGGGTGGCTATATCTTCGTCCATGCCGGTATCCGCCCTGGCGTGCCATGGGCGGAGCAGTCGCTGGAGGATAAGCTGCGCATCCGCCGCGCCTTCCTCGACAATGAGGAGGAGCATGGCGCCATCATCGTCCATGGCCATACCCCCACCCGGGGGCGGGCGCCGGAGCGGCACCGCAACCGCGTGGCGCTTGATACCGGCGCGGTGTTTGGCGGGCCGCTGACCTGCGGCGTGTTTGAGGGCGAGAAGCTCTACTTCCTCTCGGCCGGGTAGCGCACCGGCTTGCGCGCCGGCGGCTTGCCGCGGGGGACGAAGCCTGGGCCGGCATCCATGCGCGGTGCGGCTTTGGGCAGGGGCTGCATGGGCTCGACCTGGATATGCGCATCCGGCCCCTCGCCCCGCGCCGAAGCCTGGGCGAAGCGATGGGCGGCGGCCGCGGCGACCTCGAACTGGGTTTCGCCGCGCAGGATGCGGATGCGGCCGATCTCCTCACGCGTCACATGGCCACGGCGGCAGATGAAGGGCAGCAGCCATTTCGGATCGGCACCGCCTTCGCGGCCGACATCCATGTGGAACCAGACGGCGCCATCGGTTTCCACGCGGGGGGCTTCGCGGATGGTGGGCTGCAGGCGCTCGCGCGGGCCGGTATCGGCCAGTTCCTCGGGCGCGGGCAGGGGGCCGCGCAGCAATTTGATCAGGGCAGCGGCCAGGGCCTCGCGCGGGGCGTCGAGGGTGGCGGCGAGGGCCTGATCGGCTTCGTCCACCTCCTCGGTGGCCAGCAGCTTGGCCTGTTCGACGATGCGATCATTGTCGCGCGCGCGCACCGCCTCGGCGGTGGGGGCGGGAACCCATGTCGCCTGGACGCGGGCGGCCTGAATCAGGCGTTCGGCGACGCGGCGGCGGGAGATGGGGACGATGAAGAGCGAGGTGCCCTTGCGCCCGGCGCGGCCGGTGCGCCCGGAGCGGTGCTGCAGGGTTTCCGGGTCACGCGGGAGGTCGGCATGGATGACGAGGGCGAGTTCGGGCAGGTCAATGCCGCGGGCGGCGACGTCGGTGGCGACGCAGACGCGCGCCCGGCCATCGCGCAGATTTTGCAGCGCACGGGTGCGCTCGGCCTGGGACATTTCGCCGGAGAGGGCGACGGCGGAGAAGCCGCGCTCCATCAGATTGCCGTGCAGGCGGGCGACCGTGGCGCGGGTGGCGCAGAACACCATGGCCAGGGCCGGGTTTTCGAGCCTGAGCGCATTGACCACGGCGCGCTCAATATCATGCGGGGCGACGATGGTGGCCTGGTAGGTGATGTCACCATGCGCCTCGCCCTGGGAGCTGACCTCGATGCGCTGGGCGTCGCGCTGGTAGCTTTTGGCCAGTTGCGCGATGGGCTTGGGGACGGTGGCGGAGAAGAGCAGGGTGCGCCGCTCGGCCGGCACGGCGTCGAGGATGGCTTCCAGCTCATCGCGGAAGCCGAGGTCGAGCATTTCATCCGCCTCGTCGAGCACCACGACTTTGAGGCTTTGGGTGTTGAGGTTGCCGCGCTCGATATGGTCGCGCAGGCGGCCGGGGGTGCCGACGACGATGTGCACGCCCTGGTTGAGGGCGCGGCGCTCCATCATCGGGTCCATGCCGCCGACGCAGGAGGCGACGCGGCCACCGGCCTGGGCGTAGAGCCAGGCCAGCTCGGTCTTCACCTGCAGCGCGAGTTCGCGGGTGGGGGCGACGATCAGGGCCAGGGGCGCGCCGGGCTGGGGCAGCCGCTCGGTGCCCTCGGGCATGAGATTGGCGGACATGGCCAGGCCATAGGCCACGGTCTTGCCGGAGCCGGTCTTGGCCGAGACCAGCAGGTCCCGGCCCGAAGGCGCGTCGAGCACGGAGGCCTGGACCGGGGTGGCGGCGAGGTATTCGCGCGCGGCAAGGGCCGCTTGCAGGGGCGCGGGTAGCGAGGAGAAGGGCATGGGCGGGCTTTGGGCGCGTCAGCCCTTCAGGTCAAGCGTCAGAAGCGCTGGGCTGGTCAGCCCAGGCCGCGCGGCTCCCGCCTTGGATAGCGCGGCGCACGCTCTTCACGCGGGGGCGGCGCTGGTTGGGCCAGTTCGGCCATGAGTTCGCGGATCTTGCCCGCCACGGATTGGCGGAGTTCGGGCGAGGTATGCGGCTTCATGGCCGCATAGACCTCTTTCAGATCGCGGAGTTGGCGCTCCTTCTCCGCGCGGTTGCGCGGGACGGGGCGGTTGTCACTCAGCTGGCCTTCGCGGGAGCGCATGATCAGATGTCCAACATCAAACGGCGGGGGTCTTCAATGCACTCTTTCACCCGCACCAGGAAGCTCACGGCTTCCTTGCCATCAACGATGCGGTGGTCGTAGCTCAGCGCCAGATACATCATCGGGCGGATTTCCACCTTACCACCAACGGCCATCGGCCGGTCCTGGATTTTATGCATGCCCAGGATGCCCGATTGCGGCGGGTTGAGGATGGGGGTGCTCATCAGCGAGCCATAGACGCCGCCATTGGTGATGGTGAAGCTGCCGCCGGCCATCTCCTCCAGCTTCAATTGGCCATCGCGCACGCGCTTGCCGAAATCGCCGATGGTCTTTTCGATCTGGGCGAAGCCCATCTGGTCGGCGTTCTTGACCACGGGCACGACCAGGCCGGCCGGGCCGCCGACGGCGACGCCCATATTGACGAAGTTTTTGTAGATCACGTCATCGCCATCGATCTCGGCATTGACGGCGGGGAATTCCTTCAGCGCGACCACGCAGGCGCGGACGAAGAAGCTCATGAAGCCCAGGCGCACGCCGTGCTTCTTCTCGAAGGCGTCCTTGTATTCGGAGCGCAAAGCCATGGCCGCGCCCATATCCACCTCGTTGAAGGTGGTGAGCATGGCGGCGGTGTTCTGCGCCTCCTTCAGGCGGCGGGCGATGGTGGCGCGCAGGCGCGTCATCTTCACCCGCTCCTCGCCCTGGGCGAGGCTGCGCAGCGGCCGGGCTGCAGCGACGGGGGCGGCGGCGGCTGGGGGGGTGGCCAGGAAGCTCAGCACATCGCCCTTGGCGATGCGGCCATCCTTGGCGGAGCCCTGGCCGATTTGCGCGGCGGAGATGTTTTGCTCGGCCATCAGCTTGGCGGCGGCGGGCATGGGGGCATGCGCCGCAGGGGCTGCCGGGGCCGGGGCGGGGGCTGGCGCCGGGGCGGGCGCGGGCGCGGCGGCTGCCGGCTTGGCGGCGGGTGCGCCGGCACCGGCGGCGATGCTGCCCAGAATGGCGCCGGGCTCAACCTCGGCGCCTTCATTGGCGGAGATGGCCGCCAGCACGCCGGCGGAGGGGGCATTGACCTCCACCGTCACCTTATCGGTCTCCAGCTCCACCAGCGGTTCATCCGCTGCCACGGCCTCGCCGGCCTTTTTCAGCCAGCGCGCCACGGTTGCTGTGCTCACGCTTTCGCCCAGTGTGGGCACGATGATATCGGTCGCCATCGGTATTCTGCCTATCTGATGGGGTGCGGTTTAGACGCCGAGGGCCTGTTTCACCAGGGCCTCCTGCTGCGCCTGATGGACGCGGGCGAGGCCGGTGGCCGGGCTCGCTGCATTGTCTCGGCCGACAAAGGCCGGCCGCTTGGCCGCGATGTCCAGCTTGGACAGCACGCCCTCGATCCGCCTATCGACAAAGTTCCAGGCGCCCATGTTTTCGGGCTCCTCCTGGCACCAGACCAATTCGGCGTTCCGGTAAGGGGTGAGGATCGTCGCCAGGGTCTTTTCCGGGAAGGGGTAGATCTGCTCCAGCCGGAGGATCGCCACATCGTCGATCTTGCGGTCACGGCGTTCCTGCAGCAGGTCGTAATAGACCTTGCCGGTGCAGAGCACCACGCGCTTGACCTTTTCCTCGGGCGCGATCGCGTCGATCTCGGGGATGACGAAGCGGAAGGCGGAGCCGGGGGCGAAATCGGCGATGCTGCTGACCGCCAGCTTGTGGCGGAGCAGGCTCTTGGGGGTCATGACCACCAGCGGCTTGCGGTAATTGGCCTTCAATTGCCGGCGCAGCGCGTGGAAGTAATTGGCCGGGGTTGTGAAGTTGCACACCCGCATATTGCGCTCGGCGCAAAGTTGCAGGTAGCGCTCCAGCCGGGCGGAGGAATGTTCGGGGCCCTGGCCCTCATAGCCATGCGGCAGCAGCATGACCAAGCCGGACATGCGCAGCCATTTGGTTTCGCCCGAGGCGATGAACTGGTCGATAATGACCTGGGCGCCATTGGCGAAATCGCCGAACTGCGCCTCCCACAGCACCAGGGTATTGGGGTCGGCCAGGGAATAGCCATAGTCGAAGCCGAGCACGCCCATCTCGGAGAGCAGCGAGTTGAAGGCCTGGAACATGGGCTGGCCGGGCTTGATGTTGTTCAGCGGTGCGTATTCGGCCTGGTTCGCCTGGTCGATCAGCACGGCGTGGCGGTGGGAGAAGGTGCCGCGCTGGACATCCTCGCCCGAGAGGCGGACGCGGTGGCCTTCCAGCAGCAGGGTGCCGAAGGCGAGCGCCTCGCCCGTGGCCCAATCAATGCCTTCGCCGCTTTCGATGGCGGTTTTCTTGGCCTCAAGCTGGCGGGCGATTTTCGGGTTGAGGTTGAATTTTTCCGGCACGCGGCAGAGCGCGCCGCCAACCTCGCGCAGGGTTTCGAGCGTGACGGCGGTGGTCTCATCCACCTCGGCACTCTCGGTGCCGGCGGCCTTGAGGCCTTGCCAATGGCCTTCCAGCCAATCGGCCTTGTTCACCTTGTAATTGGCGGCGGCCTGGAAGCTATCCTCCAGCCGGGCGAAGAAGGCGTCCTGAATGGCCTGGCTGCGGGCGGCGGGGACGGAGCCCTCGGCGGCCAGCTTTTCCGCGTAGAGGGTGCGGACGGTCTTCATTTCCTTGATGCGGGCGTACATTTGCGGCTGGGTGAAGGCCGGCTCGTCGCTCTCATTATGGCCGTGGCGGCGGTAGCAGACGATGTCGAGCACGATATCGGCATGGAAATTCATCCGGTATTCGGTGATCAGGCGGGAGGCCCAGACCACGGCTTCCGGATTGTCGCCATTCACATGGATGATCGGCGCCTGGATGCTCTTGGCCACATCTGTGCAGTAAAGACCCGAATAGGCATAGACCGGCACGGTGGTGAAGCCGATCTGATTGTTGGTGACGATGTGGATGGTGCCGCCGGTGCGGTAGCCCACCAGCTGCGACATCGCCAGCGTCTCATAGACCAGGCCCTGGCCGGCGAAGGCGGCATCGCCATGCAGCAGGATGCCCATGACCGAGGCGCGCTCGGTGGTATCGCCGGATTTATCCTGCCGGGCGCGGACCTTGCCGATCACCACCGGGTCCACCGCCTCGAGGTGGCTGGGGTTGGGCTGCAGCGAGAGATGGATCTGCCTTCCATCGATCTCGATATCGGTGCTGGTGCCCAGATGGTATTTCACATCGCCCGAGCCATGCACGTCATCGGGATTGGCCGAGCTGCCTTTGAATTCGGCGAAGACCTTGGTGTAGGGCTTCTTCACCACATTCACGAGCACATTGAGCCGGCCGCGATGGGCCATGCCGATGGCGATCTCATTGGTGCCGAGCTTGGCGGCGGTTTCGATCACCGTCTGCACGGCGGGGATGGTGGTTTCGCCGCCTTCAAGGCCAAAGCGCTTGGTGCCGACATATTTGCGGGCGCAGAAGGCCTCGAAGCCCTCGGCCTCGGTCAATTGGGTGAGGATTTGTTCTTTTTCGGCCGGGGAATAGAGGCCGTTCCAGGGCGCGCCCTCGATGCGCTGCTGAATCCAGCTTTTTTGGCCGGGATCCTGGATATGCATGAACTCGACGCCGATCGGGCCGCAATAGGTGGCGCGCACCCGCTCGACGATCTGCTTGATGGTCGCGGTTTCGAGGCCCAGCACGCCATCGATGAAGATGGGGCGGTTGAGGTCGGCCTCGGTGGTGAAGCCCCAGAATTCCGGCTGGAGTTCGGGGTGGGGCTTGGAGGGCTGCAGGGCCAGGGGGTCAAGCTGGGCTTCGAGATGGCCGCGGACGCGATAGCTGCGGATGAGCATCAGGGCGCGGATGCTGTCGAGCTGCGCCGCGCGGATGGCCGCAGGGTCTGCCATGACGGGGCCGAGCTTGCCACCGGTTTTGGCCGGGCTGGCCTCCTCGGGGGCGAAACCGCCGCGCGGGCGGGGCGCCCAGGAGGCGCCGGAGGCGTCGGTCAGCACCGCGCGGGCGTCGTCATTCAGCGCGCTGAACAGCTCGGCGAATGAGATATCGACCGAGCCGGGGTTTTCCACCCAGCGCGCGTAGAGGTCAGCGAGATAGGCGGCGTTGCCGCCGGTCATCACGCTTGCAAGAACATCAACTCCGGCCATTTTTTTTACCGGGCCTACCTTGCGGTGGCCCGACCCTTCCGTTCTTCGGCATTTGTCTTCGCCGTCAACCTGCGGCGCTGAAGCTTAGCATAGGCTTGATGGCGAAGATGGGGCAGCCCCCGGAAGCATGGGGGCGGGGCAAATTTGCGGGGTGCGGGCCTGCTGAGATGGCCGGCCCGCCCTGCGGTGCTACTTGGCCAGCGCCTTGACCATGGTCGAGCCCAGCGAGGAGGGGCTATCGGCGATCATGATGCCGGCTTCGGCCATGGCGGCCATTTTGGCTTCCGCCGTGTCCTTGCCGCCGGAAATCACCGCGCCGGCATGGCCCATGCGGCGGCCCGGGGGGGCGGTGGCGCCGGCGATAAAGCCGACCACGGGCAGGTTGCGCTTGCCGGGGGCGAAGTTTTCCCGCTTGAGGTATTCCGCCGCCTGGATTTCCGACTGGCCGCCGATCTCGCCGATCATGATGATCGATTCGGTCTCGGGGTCCTTCAGGAACAGCTCCAGCACATCGATGAAATCCATGCCCTTCACCGGGTCACCACCGATGCCGACGCAGGAGCTTTGGCCGAGGCCGGCGGCGGTGGTTTGCGCCACAGCCTCATAGGTCAGCGTGCCGGAGCGGGAGACGATGCCCACCGAGCCGCGGCGGTGGATATGGCCGGGCATGATGCCGATCTTGCAGGCATCGGGGGTGATGACGCCGGGGCAGTTCGGGCCGACCAGGCGGGATTTGGAGCTGCCCAGGGCGCGCTTCACCTTCACCATATCCAGCACCGGAATGCCTTCGGTGATGCAGATGATGAGGGGAAGTTCGGCGTCGATCGCTTCGAGGATGGAATCAGCGGCGAAGGGGGCGGGGACGTAGATGACCGAGGCATTGGCGCCGGTGGCGGCCACGCATTCGGCCACGGTGTTGAACACCGGCAGGTTCAGCTCGGGATGCATGGTGCCGCCCTTGCCGGGGGTGACACCGCCGACATAGTTCGAGCCATAGGCAATGCCCTGGGAGGCGTGGAAGGTGCCCTGGGCGCCGGTGAAGCCCTGGGTCATCACCTTGGTATTGGCGTCGATCAGAATGCTCATCTTATGCGTTCCTCACGGCAGCGACGGCCTTTTGGGCGGCATCGGCAAGATTATCGGCGGGGATGATGGCCAGGCCGGATTCGGCCAGGATTTTCTTACCGAGTTCGACATTGGTGCCCTCAAGCCGGACCACCAAGGGCACTTTGAGGTCCAAGTTCTTGGACGCCGCCACGATGCCATTGGCAATCATGTCGCACTTGGCGATACCACCAAAAATATTGACCAGGATGCCCTTCACATTGGTATCGCTGGTGATGATGCGGAAGGCCTCGGTGACGCGCGCCGCATCGGCGGTGCCGCCGACATCCAAGAAATTGGCGGGCGAGGAACCGTAGAGCTTGATGATGTCCATGGTGGCCATGGCGAGGCCGGCGCCGTTGACCATGCAGCCGATTTCGCCATCGAGCGCCACATAGTTCAGGTCGTGGTTGACGGCGTCGAGTTCCTTGGGGTCCATCTCGGTGTCGTCGCGCAGCGCTTCGAGGTCCTTGTGGCGGAACAGGGCGCTGTCGTCGAAACTCACCTTGGCGTCCAGCGCCAGCACATCGCCGGCCTTGGTGACGACCACCGGGTTGATTTCGATGATCGCGCCGTCGAGGTCGATATAGGCGGTGTAGAGGGCGGTCACGAGCTTCTGGAAGGCGCCGACCTGCTTGCCGGTCAGCCCCAGGCCGAAGGCCAATTCGCGGCCGTGATAGGGGAAGACGCCGGTGGCGGGGTCCACATGCACGCGCAGGATTTTCTCGGGGTGGTGCTCGGCCACCTCCTCGATTTCCATGCCGCCTTCGGTGGAGGCCATGATGACGATGCGGCTGGTGTCACGGTCCAGCAACAGGGCGAGGTAGAGTTCGCGGGCGATGTCGCAGCCGGCCTCGATATAGAGGCGGTTGACCTGCTTGCCGCCGGGACCGGTCTGCTTGGTGACGAGGGTGGAGCCGAGCATCTTGGCGGCCTGCTCCTTCACCTCGGCCACGCTCTTGGCCAGGCGGACGCCGCCCTTGCCGTCGGGGTCATTGGTGAAGCGGCCGGCGCCGCGGCCACCGGCATGAATCTGGCTTTTGACCACATAGATCGGCCCGGGCAGCTTTGCCGCGCCGGCTTCGGCCTCTTCGGGCGTGGTGGCGACGTAGCCGTCGAGCACCGCCACGCCGTAGCGCTTCAGCACGTCCTTGCCCTGGTATTCATGGATGTTCATCGCTTTTCTCCCAGCGGCAAGTGTTGCGGGCTCAGACGCCCAGGGCCTTGAAGTCTTCGACCAGCTTTTTCACCGCGTCGCAGCTCTTATCGAAGGCGGCTTTTTCAGCGTCGCTGAATTGCACCTCGACAATGCGCTCCACGCCGCCGGCGCCGATCACCACCGGCACGCCGACATAGAAGTCGGACAGGCCGTATTCGCCGTTCAGCATCACCGCGCAGGGCAGGACGCGCTTCTTGTCCTTCAGGTAGCTCTCGGCCATGGCCACCGCGCTTGCGGCCGGGGCGTAGAAGGCGGAGCCACGCTCCAGCAGCTTCACGATCTCGCCGCCGCCATTGGCGGTGCGGTTGACGATGGCGTCGATGCGCTCCTGCGTTGACCAGCCCATCTTGATCAGGTCTGGCACCGGAATGCCGGCGACGGTGGAGTAGCGGGTGAGCGGCACCATGGTGTCGCCATGGCCGCCGAGGACGAAGGCGGTCACATCCTCGACCGAGACGTTGAATTCCTCGGCCAGGAAGAGGCGGAAGCGGCTGCTATCCAGCACGCCGGCCATGCCGACAACCTTGTGGGCGGGCAGGCCGGATTTCTGCTGTAGCGCCCAGACCATGACGTCGAGCGGGTTGGTGATGCAGATGACGAAGGCGTCCGGGGCGTGTGTCTTGATGCCCTCGGCCACCTGGGCCATCACGCCGGCATTCTTGGTCAGCAGGTCATCGCGGCTCATGCCCGGCATGCGCGGGAAGCCGGCGGTGACGATCACCACATCGGCACCGGCGATATCGGCATAGTCACCCGTGCCGGCCATGGCGGTATCGAAGCCATCGACGGGGCTGGACTGCATGATGTCGAGCGCCTTGCCGGCGGCGACGCCGGGGAAGACGTCGAACATGACGACATCGCCCAATTCCTTCAGGCCGATCAGATGGGCGAGCGTGCCGCCGATGTTGCCGGCGCCCACCAGGGCAATCTTCTTGCGGGCCATTGCGGCCTCCCTCACTGCTTTGCGGCGGCATGGGTAGCCTGCGCGCTGGCCCGCGGCAAGGCACTGGCGGCGTTATGGAGTGGCCGGGCGGGGCGAAATATCATGCCCGGCCGCTGCATCGGCGCGGTTAGTCCTTCCAGGCATTGACCTGCTGCCAGGCTGCGGAGCCCTTGAGATAGCCGTCCAGATACATGGGCGAGGTGTATTTGGCGTCCAGCGCCAACAGCGCTTCAGTCTGCGCCTCCTCCATCGCTGCCTGGTAGCAGGCGACGACGAACATCGAGCAGAACATGGCCTTGGCGCGGCCCTGCTTCTGGTTTTTCTCGTCCTGCGGGCCGCCGGCCCTTGCCTTGTTGCGCCGGTAGAAGGCGGCCCGCTCCTTGGCACCGCGGACAAAGCTCGCGCTGCCGAAGACACTGCAGACAGATTTGAGGCTGGCGAAAGGCATGCCGTTCTCGGCCTCATTGGATGGGCCTGAGGACCATGTCGCACCAACTTGCCCGGCCGCAGCGGCCAATTGCTCCTGCCCGCTCAACCGATAGACCGCGCATTCCCCTTCGAAGCCCGAGAGGTAATTTTCGATATCGCAGTCTACCACGCCGCGATTGGTGGCATGGGCCATTTGGAACCTGAACGGGTGGGCGACTTCGGTGATGATGGCGGCGTGGTTGCAATCGGCCCGGCCCGTGAAGGCGGCCGCGCCGCCCTGTGCTGCTGACACCATGGCTGGGACTGCGGTGAGGAATTTCATACCTTTGACGGCGAGTTGGCCGACGCGGACGGCGTTAAAACCGTAGAAGAGAAGCAGATCGCCGGCTTTGCAGCGTTTCATGTCCAGGTTGGGCATGGCGGATATCCAATCGATTGTTGTTTATGCCGCTGGCTTCAAGCGTCGATGCTTCGGCCGCGCAGGTAACAATGTCGTGAGTAAAGGGACAAGCCGGGGCGGCGGGGCTATGGCTGCGGGAACCTTACACTTCGTGTGAATCCATAGGCTTGGCCGGGCTATTGCGCGGCTGTGGCGGGGTGAAATTGGCGGCGGAACCCGGGCCAAAGCCCAGGCTGATTGCTCTGTCATTTGTGGCAAGCTGGCCATAGGCTGAATTGAATTTGAGATCAGCAATCACGCTGTTTGATAATCGGCGCGAGGGCATGGATGGCGGAAGATCAGGCTTTGCCGTTGGGGAGGGTGGGCGAGCACCTGCCATCGGCGCTGCGCTTCATGCTGGCTGCTTCGGTGATGGTGCCCTTGCTCTTCCTGACGGGTGGGGGTTGGGAGCGGCGGGCGCGGATGATGGAGCAGGCGCAGGCCGATGCCGCGCGGCTCTCCGCCATTGCCCATGAACACGCGCTGAAGGTGCTGGAAACCAACGCCCTGGTGCTCGACCGGCTGGAGGACCGCATCCGCGGCATGGGCTGGGCCGAGATAGCCGCGCGCGGCGAGGAATTGCACCGCTGGATGCAGAAGTTGGATGAGGAGATTGCCCAGATCATCGCGCTGCACATCGTTGAGCCCAATGGTGACACGGCGCTGCTGAGCCTGGCTTGGCCGACGCCGCCGCTGAATCTGGCCAGCCGCGGCTATTTCCGCGCCATGGTGGCGGGGGAGAGGGGCATCCTGCTGGGCGACCCGTTCATCTCGCCGTTCACTGGCCAGAGGAGCGCGGTGTTTGGCCGGGCGCTGGTCATGGAGGATGGCCGGTTTGGCGGTGCGGTGCTGGGGGCCTTGCTGTCAGAGTATTTTGAGGCGCGGTGGGGGCAGATGGACCCTCGCGGCCATGCCTCCTTCGGCCTTGTGCGATGGGCTGATGGGGTGACGCTGGCTTCCCTGCCGGGCAGGGCTTCGGCGCCCGGCACGGTGCCTGACCCGGGCCGGGCATTCGTCGCGCTGACATTCGCCGCCGGCGCCTTGCACAGCACCGCCCGATTTGGCGAGCGGGATGAATGGCTGTTGACCGGCAGCCGGCTGGGCAACTCTCCGCTTGGCGTCACCGTCATGATGGATCTCGATCTGGTGCATGCGGAGTGGCTGCGGCTGATGGGCAGCCTGGCGCTGATCTGCCTGCTGGCGATTGCCGCGCTGGGTTCAGCATCGTGGATGGCACTCCGCCGATGGCGGGCGGAGCAATTGGCGCTGGCGGGGATGGAGGCAGAAATCTACCGGCGAGAGCAGGCCGAGGCTGGGATGCGGCAGGCGCAGCGGCTGGAGGCGGTGGGCCAATTGACCGGCGGTGTGGCGCATGATTTCAACAATTTGCTGACCGCTATTCTGGGCACGGTGCAATTGCTGGACCGGCATTTGGGTGAGGCGGCCGATGCGCGGACCCGCAAGCTGCTGGATATGGCGCGCGACGCGGTGCGCCGCGGTGCCTCGCTGAACCAAAGCCTGCTGGCCTTTGCCCGGCGGCAGAGCCTTACGCCTGCCGATCTTGACGCCAATGCGCTGCTGGAAGGCTTTGCGCCGCTGGTGCAGCGGGCGGTGGGGGAGGCGGTGACGCTGGAACTGGCGCTGGCCGATGATCTGCCCTGGTGCCGGGTGGATGCCAGCCAATTGGAGGCGGCCATTCTCAACCTGGCGATCAATGCGCGCGATGCGATGCCGCGCGGGGGGGGGCTGCGATTGGCGACCTCTGCCGCCTGGCTGGATGCTGCGCTGCTGGTGGGCAACCCGGATGCGCGCCCGGGCGCCTTTGTGGCCATCGCCCTGTCCGACACCGGCAGCGGCATGTTGCCTGAGGTGCGGGAGCGCGCCTTTGAGCCCTTCTTTAGTACCAAGCCGGTTGGCCAGGGCACGGGGCTTGGGCTCTCGCAGGTGTTCGGCTTTGTCCGTCAACTGGGTGGGCATGTCACGATTGAAAGCCGCGTGGGGCATGGCACCTGCATCACGCTGTTTCTGCCGGTGGCGGCGAAGCCCGCGCAGCCCGGGACTTGCGAAGCAGTGGGGGCGGTGCATGCGCCGATGGCGACGCGGGCGCGGGTTTTGTTGGTGGAGGATGAGCCGCGGGTGCGCGAGGTGACGGCTGAATTGCTGCGCGAGGCTGGCTTTGTGGTGATGGCTGCGGCGGATGGCGTGCAGGCGATAACGCTGCTGCGGCGTGGCGAGCCGGCCGATGTGTTGTTCAGTGATATTGTTATGCCCGGCGGCATGAATGGGGTGGAGCTGGCGCAAAAGGCGAGGCGGCTGCGGCCGGGGCTGCCGGTTCTGTTGGCGACCGGCTATCCCGGTAAGGGCCTTGATCAGGGAAGGCATGGCTTTGAGATGCTGCCCAAGCCCTATGATGAGGCGCTGCTGGTGCGCCGGCTTATGGAATTGACGACCAAGCTGGAAAGCGTTGAGGCCTGACGGCACGAGGCCCAGAGGCTTTGTACCCAAGGCAGCCGCGATTGGCGGTGCCAGGCGGGTGCCGATTCAGCGCTATTCCGGCCGTGATGAGCGGGTTTTGGGGGCTGAATCCAATTTTTTACCGACCTGATTCCCGCCATTCCCCGCCAAGACCCTAGGGAATTGGCTGAGTGTGTGATGGTTTGGAGGTGTGGTATGCGTCTTTTGCATGACGTTGGGGTTTACAGTTCTGTGTCGGTCCCATAGATAGCGCTCACCGACGAGGCGCCCTGCCGGCCGGTTCTGCTGCTGAGAGGCGGTGGAGGTTGTGATGGGCGCGGTCTTTGGTTCCGGTATCCCTTGGATGGGTGTCTGATTTGGAAGCTGAGCTTCTGGGTCAGGGTCCGGATTTGTTGTTTTAAAACCGCATCGGTTTTTCATGGAAGTTAAGAAGTAGCGTTGTGAGACGCTTGCTTTTGACGGGTATGGATTGGTTTGAGTGTTTTGCCCATGGAAGTGGGTGGGATGCGAGGC